>Ga0214545_1000386_pt1 | contig 67921 bp, 29 predicted proteins | sample CNSS4metaG_FD_160064 | JGI IMG/M metagenome (GOLD analysis project Ga0214545, IMG submission 160064) | Root nodule microbial communities from cowpea collected in UCLA plant growth center, Los Angeles, California, USA - CNSS4 | ecosystem: Host-associated > Plants > Roots > Nodule | place: USA...
TGTCCTCTCTAATTTGATACCAAATTAGTAATTAAGTTTAATTACAACTTATATATACATATTAAAATAATTTTTATTATATTTATAGATTAAATTACTCCATCTAACTATTCAAATTATTTTTTTTACATGTATAGAAAATTTCAAGTGTATAAAATTACAAGTGAAAAATGTAAGAAATGAAATAGCATGAGTATTTAGGGAGTGATTTGATGTATAAATGGTAAAAAATTATTTTAACATGAATATATAAATTGTAATTAAGCTTAATTATTAATTTGGTCTCAAATTGGAGAGGACAAAATTTAATCATTTTAAAAAATTGGGGGACTAAATTGAATCAAAATTTCAAATAGAGGAACTAAATTGAAAACAACGAATGTTAGCTTGACACGTGGCACAATCGTCACCTGCCACGTGGCAGTATTTTTTTTTTTAAATAAAAAAATCTCAAATTGACACATGTCACAACCATAAAGTGACATGTGGCAGTTTATTTTTTTTTTTAAAATAATTAAAAAATTTTAATAAAAATAAAAAAAAATGGAAAATTCCACAAAATGACATGTGGCATGTACGGAGACGGTGTTAACGTTGACTTAACGGCAGGGACCAAATTGAACCTTTTAAAGAATTAGAGGACCAAATTGAACCAAAAAATAATAAGGGGACTAAAATGAACCAACCCAACAAATTAGGGGACCAAAATGATAATTAAGCTATGATTTTAAGTTCGAAACATAATTAAACAACTAAGTGAAAGGTGGGATTTAGTGAATGCATGTATACTTGTTATAATTACTTTAAAAATTTGAAATTAGCATTATTTGAATCACTACTAGAAACACTAAATTTACCAACCAAAATTTATCAACAAATGAAAATCTATCAATAATATGCAATTACTAAAGAAAATTAATAACAAATTTTGATATTTCATTGAACTTTCCGTCAGTAATGAGTGGGTAAGGAAAATATTTGTTGAAAAAATGGGTATTCCGAAAGGTTTCTCTTTCATCTTAAATGCATCCAAAAGTGATGCCTAATCCCATGCCACATGCCACGAAAATAAGGGATTTTCAAGGAACTTTATGCACAATTTTTTACTCATTTTTAAAAATTGTTTTCACACTCAACGTGGCTTCTGTCATACTTTCACAAAAAAAAAAGATCTCTCTCTTGAAAAAAGAAAAACACACACAATAAGTTTCCCATCCTATCTTCTCTTTGGTGCATCTTATTACTATTTTATCCTGGACTTATATTTGCTTTATAAGAGACTAATTCTTACTAGTTTTGATATCTTGGAGAAGTCCAAAAAGCTCTTGTTGTACCCTGGGGGTTTGCACATATACTACGGATAAATCCTTAATGGTAGTGATTTTACACGCCTCAGGAAATCCTTTGTAATTTATGTTCTTATCAGTTTTCCAAGTAGGTTTCCCTACGATCTTAAGGATTTACCAGAAAAAAAAAGGAATTATAGGATCTGTACGTGGAACAAGAGCAAATCCATGTAGTGTTGAAACACATATGTGCACCTACGTTTGACCCTATGGAGGAGAAGAGAGAGGAGGACCTGTGGCAGATTCTCCACTTGTGAAAGGTTTCCTGTTCTGATGCACAACTTTGCACCATGAGAGAAGGAAATAGGTCGTGGTTGCAAACAAATGTGGAAACTTTTTTATTTCATTCATTAGCTTGCCATCAAACTATTTATTCCTGCAAAGTTCTTTTTCTACAGAAGTACTTATATTGAGTTAGAAACATCAAACTTGAATATTCCCTTCCAAATGCAAGAATATACCAATGTTCATAAATTTTTCATTTCTCCCTATTGGAGAAATTTAAATCACAATAACTTGGGCCTAATGAGAAACATACATATTTTTGGATTTTTTTTTTAACTTTATCTGCAATGGACACGATTATTTTTACCTATGGAAGGTCTATTTGCTACCAAGACAACCTAACCCAGAGCCATGATTAAGATTTGGGTGGGAGTAGAATAATTGGAAACATGGTCACTCTGAGTGAGTCAATTACTCTTTTCCTTAGAAGAAAGAACGAAATTGGTATCCTTTTATGACCTTAACGTCGAGCCAACGGTGGTACGGTGAATGTGAGAATGACTCATATTACTCACGAGTTTTCCACATGACCTCTTGGGTTGCTGAGATCTCCGGTGGCGTTTGTAGTGCCAGCCACTTCAAGCTCCACTTCAATGTGCTCGTTCTCGTTGAAGTTGAATGGTAAGACGACGCCAAACAACCCGTCCGCGATGCCGTGAGGGGGAAGGCATAGTCACATTCAGGTGACCTAGAGAGTGCTCGTGAGGGGGATATTGATGACAACATAGCGACGATGGATCTAACGACTCTAGCACTACCGGTGAGGGCACTGGCGTGATGGTAATGAGAATTGCAATGGAGAATAGGGAGTCTCAAGTTGATGATGGGTGGCCTCTCCTCCTTATACTTTGCATTTTTGAGGGAGAAGAACCCTTGTGCATTTTTAATAAGTTGTCCTTACGTGGACCAAGAGAAATAAATTGTTAACCTGGTGCTTTGGATCGAGATCAGACACTTGAGTGGCTCATTCATGTCCTCTTGAGGGCCTGTGTCCCAAGTTATTATTTCAATCTTAATATTTAATAGTGTGGGGTGTAAGGTAATATTACTTAATTACTAAAAGGGATAAAATAATGATAATTAATTGTGATGGCTTTTCACATATGATATTGATAGTAATCTAAATTTGAAAATAGATAATATGTCATTATATATTTATATGTGGATGACGTGCTAATGACTCATATATGCAATAAAATAGTCTCTAGAATGAAGTTGTTTCTAGAATCTAACTTTGAAATATAAGTTTTTTCTAGGAGAATCCAATGTGATTTTAGAAGTTAGAATCATAAGGAAAGGAGACATATATTACTATCCCAAGAATAATATTATAAATGTTAAGATGCACTTTCAAGACTTATGACATATCTAAGAGATTCAATGAATTATGCTATTGAATATAGTGGATTTTCCATTGTACTATAAGGGTACAATGATGCTAACTAGATCTATGATTTAGATGAGACAAAATCCACTAGGTTATGTATTCACATTTGGAAGTAGTGTGATTATATGGTCGCACTCCTGATCTGGTTTTTCTCTCTCGCGGTGGCTTCACTGATCTCGTTTGATTCGCTTCCAATGAGAGCAGTGATGATGCTGCAGAGGTGGCGTGTTCGCGACAACAGGTGGTGCGTTCATAGTGGGAGCAACAATTTGCGTTTGTCATGATGGCGAAGCTAAAGAGGAGTCGCGCTGCTCACTGTGGGGGTCCACATTAGTGTCTATGGTGGTTTTTTGTTTTGACACTGTTTGGGGCAACTTGCATAACCTGAACGAAGGAGGTTGATGTTATTGTACTTGTGATTGTGGCTTACTCACAAGGTTCTGTGGTGGGCCATTCTAGGTTGAGGCTGACGTAGGTCGTTGCATTTAGCATTGTTGAGGTGTTGGCCTACTTAGCCGCTTTCTAGTTTGGGTTAGGATTCATCACATGAATGTTAGGTTACGTGATCATAATAAAGAAATGACTAAATAAAATAAAATAAAAATTAATAAATTTTGTGAAGCTTACATGCATAGGCATTTGAATTAAAATTAATTTTGATTTTGATATATAAATAAGAATTCAAATTTTGGTAGTTTAACATTTTTTACGAGCATATTGAATCAAGAAGTCGCCAAAGTGATCTCTCTTGAGGAGATAGTTCGTGAGAAATGTTAAATATTTTTGTTTAAGTATATCCATGCAATTATTAGTCGGCCTAAAGGAATATTAATATTTGATTGTATTACATACACACTTGTGAAGGTAAACATGTGATAATTATAAGGTTTTCCTTTGTCAATGATAAATCAATCCAAAGATGGGTTTGTTGTTGGACATGTTTTATTATCAATGGTTGATCATTACAACAAGAAACCACTAGTAGTTAATATTATTGTCCAAAGACTTGATAATCTATATATGCTTGATAGGTGACCTCCTTATAGTGAATCCTTCTATACGGAATAGTGTGGTACTAAGCATAAAATTGAAGATATTGATTTAGGAGCATTATGACACAGGCTTCTAGGTCACATCTCTAATAATAGAGTTGAACGAATTGTGTCAAATGATCTTGGATTCCATTGACTTCATAAAATTTTATGTTTGTGTTGAATGTGTTAAAGGTAAATAGACCAAATCAACGAGATTAGGGGCTATGAGTTCTATAATCCCAAATTAAAGACAAATTTTGAAACGAGCGTTGTTATATTCTTTGAGGATATTGAGTTTGGGGGGAAGAATAAGGTTAAAGACAATAAGGTTAAAGACTTCGTCTTCAAGGAAGAATCAATGACAATTCCATATCTGATTCATATAGTTGCTTTTGATGAAACAAGTTCAGATCCTCGAGAACAAACTCAAACTCCTTAAGAACCTATGCTTCATGAGCCAGTAACTTTGCTGAGATCCATGAAAGAAAGGAGAAATATTATTCCAAATTATTATGAAGTATTTCTCCATGAAAATAAAGGAAATAATGGTATGATGAAAGATGACCCAGTCAACTTCCGTCAAGCCTAAATCAAGCAAATGGATTGAAGTAATGAATGAGGAGTATAAGTCTATGCAAGACAATATGTAACGTCCTAGCCGGAAATTACTTGTTTAAAATAAATTGAAATTAAAATAATAATAAACCTCATTTATTATTGAGTACTTTCCAAAAAAAAAAAAACGGGAATATTTTAAATCTTTTATCTCAACGCGCCAAAATTTAAACCCAACTACGACGTTCAATTATTACAATGATAGCGTTTATAAAGTCAACACAAAATAGTTCATAAACTTCCGTAAAAAGAACTAGTAAAACTCCCATAGTTGTTCCCCACTCCGTCTCTAGGCATCCACAAGCTCACCTGCATCAACATTTGCTCCCATGTAACAAGTTACATGATCATCGTCAAACACACACAGATAGGGTGAACTCAATATAAACAGACAAGTAAAACATGACATCAATTAAGCATCTCAAAACCGTAACATGTGTTAGCATCTCCCATTCCTCAGTTCCTCAACTTCCAAACCTTACGTTAGACGCCTCTTGATTCTACACCATTTGGTGAATACACTGATCGATCTTTGCTACACGAGTGTCTACTCGCCCTTCCGACTACAAGCCAACACCTAATAGTCCACACACGGGAATAAATTACGAGGGCCATAATCTGCGGCACCAAGTGGAGTTACCTAAAATGAACCGAAGTTCGTAGTTGTCCCAGACTACCAAAATTCAATCAGTTGCACTGAAGAGGGCAATCTTTCGAAACCTCGCCGTACAAGCCACGATCTTGCACACTCCATTGGACTTCTTAAACCACCAAGCTACAACCTCGAGTGGCCACGTGTTACCCCAATACAAGATACACTTGTAACTGGGCCCCCACCTAATAGTCCACACATGAGAATAAATTGCCACGACCACAATCCGCGGCACCAAGTGGAGTTCCCCAAAATGAATCGAAGTTTGTAGTTGTCCCCAGACTACCAAAATTCAATCAGTTGCACTAAAGAGGGCAATCTTTCGGAACCTCGTCGTACGAGCCACGATCTCGCACACTCCACTAGACTTCCTAAACCACCAAGCTACAACCTCGAGTGGCCACGTGTTACCCCAATACAAGATACACTCGTAACTGGGCCCCCAACCAAAGCATCGCATCATGACCTTCATCCAAAGATGTGTATAAATCCTCCTCGCGATCCAACTCTGCACCCAAAATCGCCTGCCGCACCTCTCATGTTGCTAGGCAGAACTTGGTTCCAGACCGCCTGGCGAGCACCTCACGCCGCCAAGCGCCAAGTGCCTTCCATTGCTTTTGCCACTCTGATTTCGCTTGGCGGAACCAACCTTGCTGCTAGGCGCCACTCATGTTCAGTGACCACTGTCACTTTTTGGTTATCTACCGCATGGCAGCTTGCCCCGCGCCACCAGTCGCCATATTAGTAGCGCAATGCTACTGGTTTTTGGCATATTAAACAGGTCTTAAGGGACCCCAATCACGCAATACACTACAACACATCACAATTACGATTATCCAGTCATAATACCAAGACTAAATTACAATGCACACATTTAATCATGCCACCAATTCAATCATTATCATGTCTACCCTACTAAAGTGGTCAATTTTGCACATATACTTTCAAGACAACACAATCACTACACCTGCCAATGACCAAAGAAGAACACAATCTAGCCCTCGTACATAAAATCAATCTCATTCATCCAGGCTTAGTCACATAACTGAATTACAATTTCATCCATTTCACTCAACATATTTTCCCAATTAATAGCATGTCGTCCTCAATTAGTTAGAAACAATACCACACATCAAGGTTGATATAAATCAGACCAATTTTGGATGCCTGTACAGTTCCCAAATATGCACTGAATCATCTAAATTATTATAGTCCACCCTTTTTATGCTCATGTAATCCCGATCATCGCAAGGTTATACATAACTTTATCCCTATACCATATGTGTTTACCTTTACACATCCTCTACATGCTAAGTTCGTTTTCACATAAAAAAATTATTCGATAAAGTCCCAAAACACTAAAATTTCAGCACAAGCATTAGGTTTGTCCTTGTTCTCCAGTGTCGCCTGGCGGCTATTGTAACATCCCGATAGGATATTACGGGTTTAAATAATTAAATAAAAATAAGAAAATAACATCACATTTATTATAAGTTCATTTCTCAAAAAACACGGGAATTTAAAACACTTAAATTGTAACATAGTTCAAAAATTCATAATTTCATTATTACAATTCCACTAACGTTCAACATAATTAATATTACATCAAAAGTCTAAAAAAATGTAAATTCTTTCAAAAGCCCCGGGTAGCCCCTGCTCTCCGCCTCTAAGCATCTCCTGGCTCACCTGTCAAATCATCTACTCCCGGATAATAAGTTATCCGATCATCGCCACACACACACAGATAAGGTGAGCTGTGCACAGATATATAAATACATAAAACATAAAATAAATATGCCCTCCAACCCAATGAAAATAACACCACTAAAATATTTCATTATTTCCAAATTACCCATCCCTGATCTCATAGTCCTTCATGAGTCAATTGCATGAACTAGATCTTGGGACTTCACTGTGCTCCCACAAAACTAACCCATTCGTGGTCCAAACCTACGAGCCTATCCTTCTCATAGTCCTGCTCTACAGACTCCTCGTTTGTAGTAAAACATCCAAGCCTCTCTCGCTCGGACCATGGCATGCACGCAATCACCATACTATGGACTCCTCGCCCAATAGCAGCTGACAGGAAACATAACAGTTCCTTGCCCATCATGTGCCCGACACATGTACTCACCATACTAAGGACTCCTCGCCACTTAGCAACCGACGGGAACTACTCAGTTCCATGCCCATCATGTGTCCCATCATCAAGCACATCTCAGACCCCTATTGGACTCAGTCCTTCAAGCCCAACACCACAAACACATGCAAATAATTTCCTTAGCCTAGGAAACCCCAAGCAATTCAGTACAACAACACATAAGAACCTGGCTCCTTGCCATTCTCGCTTAAGCCACGTCTGTTCGCCCAAGCAAGTGCATTTGTCTCGCCCAAGCTGAATCACCTCGCCTGAGCGAGTGTGAAACAACGACCTCACCACGATATCTCGCTTAGGCGAGGTTTGCTCGCCTAGGCGAGGTCATCTCTCGCCCAAGTTCACCATTCTTTCTCGCCTGAGCTAAAACGCAAGCAACACACCAATATTTAACAAGATTTCTCGCTTAGGCGAGACCTTCTCGCCTGAGTGAGATCCTAGTGCGCTCAAACCACACAACCCTCACCTGGATGAGGATTCGGCGTGAATATCATCTGGTCTCATCGCGACCTCGTTTAGGCGATCCATTCTCGCCTAACCAAACGTATTTTTCGCTTAACACTAACTCAGGTCGCCTGGGCGAGATGCTCGACCCTCATACCAGTAACGAATTTCTGTAACTCTCGCTTAGGCGAGAGTGACTCGCTTAGGCGAGAGTGAATCGCTTGGGCGAGAATTGCAGTATCCCCCCCTGTTCATACGTGAAATCAACCCATAAAACCACACCAACACAGGGTAATTCGTATTGCATAACCATATAAGCACCAACAACCCAAATAGACATATTATATTCACATTTGAACCAAAATCTTGAGACCCATCTATGATCCTTCATTCTAAACCCAAACCTTTACTCCTTTCATCATAAAAACAGAAAAATAAGCATAGCATCGTAAACCAATAGCCAAAAGTTTCATACACATCAAATATATTACAATTTCCAGAGCATATAAGAATCAATTAAGAAAAGCAATCATGGCACAAAACCAGACACATGTCATATAATCCACATGCACAAAAGTTAACTCCCCTAACCTGAAATCTTGGTACCAAACTAGTAGCCTTTGAGGGTTCTTCTCCAATTTCCCAATCCGCCTAATTCTTCCTTTCAAGTCTTCTCCCAATAGCACTCAATTCTCTCCTCACACTCTCAGAATTCGTATTCCTCTCACAAGCGAATTGACAACACTGCCAAAACCCACTTTTTTCCTCAAAATGGCCTTTTATATGTGTCTCATTTAGGGGTTTAAATGTTAAAAAAAAATAGGCTTTATGGTGGGTTTAATTTCTATTAAAGGATCATTATATAATGGTTTTCAGCCCCCTCTTGGGGGGCCCTAGGTTTGCCTTTTCCTTTTCACCTTCAAGTCACCCTAATTTTAGCAAAAATAAAGTCAACTTTATGTCCCTTAAGGTTTGAACCCATGACCCTTCACTCATAAGGCTTAAGCACCACCAATAAGCCAATTCAGATTTTGTGATAACCATCATAATTCCTATGATTACAATATCACTCACTAGTCACAATTATATTATCAAAATACAATTAAATCAAATAACACATAAAATGAAATACTTAGGACTCGAACCCAAGTCTTCTCACACAAACCAAGTACTCTCAACCATTTGAGCTAGTAACCTTCCACATCACATCAAACAATATTTAATTTCATAAAGGCTCTTCCTACTCGCATTTATTAATTAATTAATTTTCACGGGTCTTACAGCTGTTATTATACCGCCAGGCGGTGCATCTAAACCTGGGATCTGCCCAGATTTCCCACACTTGTATGCCCCCTATTTTTCAAGCCAACCAATCCAACACACATTTTCACATGAATTTAGGGTCTTATTACACACAAAGCTCGTTTATGTTCAATTTTAACCATTATTCTCCTGCAACATACCTTAAATCATATTCAAATACCACATTATTTCCTTACGAACCCGAATCCCAATTTCACACAATATTCATACATTCAACATAAACATATTGTCTACAGTCAATTTTTCTCATACAAATTCACCTTCACGCATATGAAACATCATAGCAACATCACTGATAATCCAAAAAATCCAAAGCAACCCAACAACTGGCACCCCAATTTGCATCGTCTGGCAGATCATCCTCCGCTGCCAAGCGGTTCATGAAGAAAAACCTAGAAAATTGGGTTTGGAACTTGTGTCACCTGGTGGGTCGCGCGTGACCGCCATGTGATTTCTAGAAAATTCCAGAAACCCGAACAAAATGTGAAGGAAAAGGAAAGAGATGCATTCTCACATCCTTAGGCATATCACGAATACATACAATTAAATTTAGCACACCAAATAGGAACTCCCCTAACCTGGATTCCTTACTCAATTAGCAAAACTTTGAGTTCTCCCTTGATCCACATTAGTCCCCTTTGTTCTACTACTTTTCAGCACTTCCTCTCCCTCTCTAGAGCCCATGACTATTCTAGAAGTTCTCTCCTCACTCTATGCATTAATGGCAGCCTCACTAACTCTCTCTCTCACCCTTAATGGAGTCCTTAACTATGCTTTAATTTGGTTTAATGGTAGCAAAACGAAAATTAGTTTAAAGAGGGTTTAAGGGCTATTGATTGACCATTAAGTCATGGTTTTCCAACCCGTCCCATCTGCCTCACAATTAGCTAGGGTTTTCAGGCTCTTTACATTCATGCAAAAAAATTAATTTTAGCAAAACGAAAGTTATTTTGCTTGAACCATGGTTCAAACCCATCACCTTCCAATGTCAAATCAATGCATAACCATTCAACCAATTCATGTTTTGTGATAATTTCTATAAATTTAGAATTTTATACTTTCTTATCACGCTTCCATCTTTATATAGAAAAATAATACAATAACACCCAATTGGCACAATTAAGACTCGAACCCAAGTCCTCTTAACACAACCAAGTACTCTCAACCACTTGAGTTAATACATTTTCACGTTATGATAGTTAGCAATTAATGCCATAAAAGCTTCCACTACCTCCATTTATTAAATAATTAATTATTTAATTATTTAAATTTCTCGGATCTTACACAATAAGGTTTGGGAACTTGTCCCATTACCATATGGTGTAAAACCCATTGGTTGTAAGTGGTTTTTAAGACCAAGAGGGATTGCAAAGGTAATGTGGAGAGGTATACGGCTTGTCTTGTGGCAAAGGGTTATACTCAATAGGAAGGGATTGACTTTAAAGAGACTTTCTCTTCAATTTCATTGAAAGTCTCTTTTAGGACAATCATGACTCTTGTTGTACATTATGAATTAGAGCTTCATAAAATTGATGTCAAGACGGTGTTTTTCAATGGTAACATTAATTAGACGAATTATATGGTGCAACCAAAAAACTTTGTGTTAGGAGAGTCAAAGAATATGGTTTGCAATTTGACATAATCCATTTATGGGCTAAAATAGGCATCCCGTCAATGGTACCACAAATTTCATCAAGTGATTCTCTCATTTGGTTTCAAGATGGATGTTGTTGATGATTGTGGGTATCATAAATTCATAAATTTTGAAATTTTGAAATTATGTCGTAAAGAATTTGATATATGTCCAAGTATGTACGCATCCAAATATAACATACGTAGTTGGGGTATTAGGCAGTTATGACAGATATTTAAGCAGTATCATTTTGAAACCAGCCAAAGGTGTTATGAGGTATTTTTAGAGACTAAGAGATTATATACTCACATACAGGGAGTCATATCAGTTAGAGATCATTGGGTATTCTGACTCAGTTTTTTGCACGATGATATAAGGGATCAAATAAGGAATATGGCTGAGGAATTATTTATCACAGGGTTGTGTATTGTGAAGTAATTGAAAGACCAATTAATTTATATTGTGACATCAAATCAGTTGTATTATTCTAACAACATTAAGGTACAAAGTGGATAGTTTTCAATAGAACAATAAGGGACAAACTCCATGATGACAAATCCTCTCACTAAGGTACTTACACCTATGGTCTTTCATGAGCATATTGCTCATATGGATGTTTTGTTGTTTGAGGAGTCTTTGGTTTAGTGGGAGTTAGTCACTTTTATGTGTTTGTGTTCTATTTTTGATTTTATGCATGCATGCAATATCTTAGGACATACTTTGATATTATTTAGAAATTACCAGATATGGGTACAGGTACGAGGCAAATATTTATCCAGCGGGTAGGGTAAGAGGGAGCTACTACTTGTACCCTACTCGCCCCGTTGTCATCCCTACTAGTTGACATCCCTGTTTGTGACCTGTAGGGATGGCAACGGGGCGAGGCGGGGCGGGAACGAGTTTCGTTATCCCATTCTCACCCCCATAGAAAAAATTCATCTTTATCCCCATACCCAAACCCAACAGATATCAAACTTTTGTCCCATCCCCATCCCCACTGGGTAACGAGTACAATCTCGTACCCATACCCATACCTATTTTTTTACTACTTCAATATTAATTTTAATTAATTTTTATTAAATAATAAAAAATTATAGTAAAGGAAATATAATATTATCAAATATTCAATATAAGAGAATTGTTGTTTCTTTGATATCAAATATTTTGAAAGAAATTATAATTGTATACATTTTAAATTAGAATAACAAATAAAATTTCATGAGAACCAAAACATTTATTAAATTTCCAAACATTAATGGAACTTAGTTGATAAAATTTAATTTTTTTTAAAAAAAATATAAAAGAAAAACAAATATTCATATTAAAATATATTTTAAATGTTTGTTTACTTCAATTTTTCAAATTCTGATGAATCTCTTTTTTATACAGTAATAAAAGTTATAATAAATCACTTGATCAAAATGATACAAAGAATAAATATTAGACTAATAAAAATAAATTTTGAACATAGATCTTGTATCTTTTAAACCTCAATATATGTTGGATGGTGATAAAAAAATCATGGCAATTACACTAAATTTTTATATTGTAGTAAATAAAATTTAATTATACAATTATATTGACAAAATTGCAGTATAATTGATAATGAGTTAGAAAATAAAAAATAATTATATAAGATATATCAAAATAGTATTATACATGATGAAAATAAAATATAAATAAAAATATTAAAAAATTAACAAATGTGTGTCTTAGAAACAAGTTGAGAAACTACTGAATGAAATCGTACAAAGGAAAATAAATGTATAATTAAGGGTATGATAAGATGAAAAATACCTTAGACATCTAAGAAAACTTTTCAAATATCAACATATGTAGTCAATGGTTGAAAAATAACGAAAATTGTTTTAGCGAAACAAAAAAGTTCTTCAAAGGAAACAAAAATTAATAATAATAAGTAAAGAAGAAATTTTTTATATTACCTAGTAAATGAAATGTTTATGCTATTAAACACTTAAATTGAGATTGTTAAACATTCTTATGTGAAAGAAAAATATATAATAAATAAAAATATTAAAAAATAATAGAAATATTCAAATGTGAGACATAAATATTTAATTGACATACATCATTTGAACATAATTATATAAATGTTATGATAAGATGAAAAATATATTGGAGATGCGAATGAATTTCATGACAAAGCAAATAATTAGAAGAAATAAAAAATAGAAAGTATATAAGGTTACTTAATTAACTGTGAATATTTTAATAATTTAAACGAGGATGGATATTATGACGGGTATGGGGACAAGAACGGGACAAATATGTACATCTCCATACCCATCCCCATATCCAATAAAAATAGTCGGGGATTCCTCCATACCCTTAAGGGCGCTACGACCCAACAGCCCAAGGACAAGCGGCTGAAGGCCGCACGCAACAATCGAGCGATTTTATACCATATTTGCTTTGTCAACAACTAATTGAAAATCACATTGAGATCCTTATTAATGTGACCCCTTGGCAACACCGACCATGACTTACCATTCTTATCCAGCTATTAGGGCGCACGAACGATCAACACAGTCGGGCGGGCACAACGAAAGAGTCAGACAACTGTAATTAAGGTAAAATAGGTCAGCAAACAAGTTTAAAAAGCAATTGGACCGCAATTAAAGAAACCTTAATCACAAGCCTATATAAAAAACTATAAATGGAACCCCAAGGTAAGTTGGTAAGGACTTTTACTTCGCATTTATTATAGCATTAATTGCTAATCCCGACCGGATTCGAACTGACTTAAGCATCAGAGCATAATTTACAGGTACCCCGATCGTATGGGCAACCGAACGGGAAGGAGGAGGAAAACCGAACAGGAGGAGAAAAAGGAGAACCGAGTGATGACGAAGAAGAAAAATAAGTCAAGCAAGTGTTTTAGATAGGTGCTCAGACCCTACACTAGAAACAATAATTAAACAACTAAATGAAATGCAGTGTTTAGTGAATGTTTTTTACATGTTAAACGTTGATCGAAGTCGTACCCAACCAAATAAAACATTTAAATGCAGTACTCAGGAGTTAACCCAGGGTCATCTCCTAGTGACCATTATTTTTACTCAAAGGTTCCAGATTGCATTTCAACACAAAAAGGGGGGTTGGCAGATTCACAATGCTAATCAACAAATTAAATTAAATGCAACAATGATTAAAAATGTATTGACATCCTTGATTCAAACAAAGTTTCACTTATCATAGGCCACCAAATTAACACCTCTGCCTTCTCTCAATCCACTAGATAATAACCCACTAAGCGAAAGTTACAATCCAGCTTCATTATGCAATTAAGTAATGCACGCATCCATGAAGTCATGACAGCCAAGCTATATACATTAAGCATGAACATAACCTAACCCAAACATATGCAATTAATCTGTAAATTAAGCATAAACAAATGAACCACATGCATTCCTCGAATTCAGGACAAAGACATGGCAAATATCACAAAATAAGCACAACCTCAAAGCTTCATTGCATTTTTCATTAAGGAGTCAATACACAAATTTAGCTCGACATGGAAATAAGGCAATTAAACACTTCAAAACGGAATTCACCAAAACAGAACATCAAACCCTAACAGCAGTATTATTCAAACGCAAATTCAAAAGCAAAAGAGATTTCTAAAGCTTTAATGGAATGAAAATCGCTGTTGTGATATAAAAACCGAAAATCCCATACATGGGTGTTGTTCCAAGTCAATACAATTCACAAAACGAGATGCCCAAGCTAGCAAATGAGTTCAAAATGTAAAACCCACATTGGGTGCTGTCAAATGTGCATAAAAACGGTAAAAACAAGTGCTAAAACGTGAAAAATGAAAGAAGGCACCTCCATGGTCATCCACCAAAGCTTCAAAATGTGAAAATGGAGAAATGGAGAAGATGAAGTTCGACTACCACACAAGAAGACCTAAAAATCTCGTGGTCACATCACTATAGACCCACATATTTACAAAAATGTCATTCTGCCACTCAGAATTACAAAAATGCCACTATGGGCTGAAAATACTGGTCCAATGACGTGGACAAGCTCACTGACATGGCGTAGACATGGCAACTCTCTCTTGACCTTAAGATAAATGTCTAAGCTCCAAAATTTGCTCTACATAATACCTAAAAACAATTACAGACAATAATTAGACCAATTAATGCCAAATTACTCAAAATTCGAAATTATGGCCCAATAAAATCCAATTGAGGAAAATACACTAACAAAAAATAATTAAGCACTAAACAACCCTAGAGAATGACACAAAAAAGACAATGAAATAAGAAAAAATAATGACTCATAAAACGTATTTTAGAAAAGTGAAATTAGCATTATTTAAATGTAATAAAAATAAACATACGTTAGATTCTTGTTTAGTGAATTTAATATATTACTATTATTATTAAATATAATAAAAAATAAATTTGTAAAAATATAGAAAATAAAAATAATATATTATTAACGTTTTTAAATAAAAATGAAGTGATATTTTGAAATTCTAAATTTTAGAGAACTAATTATTTGTTCTAGTTAATATATATATATATATATATATATATATATATATATATATATATATATATATATATATATATTGTCTTTGCATAGGTGTATGCACTTACTTTCCTGTACAATGACTTTTCTGATAATTGGTTCGTATGATCAAATATAAATATGTTTAGATACTGATTATATAAAATAACAATTATAAAATAGTATTAAGAAAAAGTAAGATGAAATTTAAATAAAATAATTAAATTATGAACATATATTACAATTAAAATTATCATATTATTTTAATTTAATATTGATTCATGTAATTTATAGAATAAATTTAATATAAATATTTCTAATGATTATTAGATCATATAAATATATCAAAATTATGAAAATTATTTCAAAATATTAAATTTAGTTTCTTTTCTTCTTACTTTATTGGGGACATTATAATTTTTAATAAAATTTTAAAAGAAATGGCAATTTCTCATTTAAAAGTTATTCGATAAAATTCAATAATCCTAATGAGGATACTAAAAATAAATTAGACTCGGAATCAAATCTTTAAGCAAACAAAATTTGAAGTCTATAAAAAAATAACAATTGAATCACCTTCATGAAATTAATTGGTATATTTTTCTTTATTAACTTTGAAATATAAAGTAGCTAAATAAGTGTAATGCGTGAAAAAATTTCATCACAGAGAATAAATGAGAACAAATTTTGGTCAAAAGAAAATAATGAAAACAGTTAATTAGAGAATAAATTCCTCCATGTCATTAAAATACATATATTTAAAAAATTAAAATAATTTTAAGAAAAATTAAAAAAGTGTATAATATTATTCAAAACAAATAAAAATATTTTCCAGAACATGTGAATAAAAAAGTTACAAAACAATACACAATTTATTTCCGGAACATGTGAATAAATCAATTATAACTAATAAAATGTAATTATCACTGTAATGGAGTTAACCATGATTAAATGTAATTATCACTGTATATTATTGAATTAGATTTCGCTGGATGAAATAATATTTTTAATATGACTTAATTATAACTAATAAAATTAATTTTTATAGGAAAGATAATTACTTAATATCCAATTTTTAAATTAGATTTCATTAGATAATATATCATGTTACTACAATTACATATTTAATAAGTAAGGTAATTACCCAATTAAAATATAGTTAATTGTTAGTATATCCGATTAAACTAGATTTCGTTACACTTAATCATTAATTGAATACTTTAATTAAGTTTTAAATGCTTGAATATGATTAGATAAGATAATTGCTTGAATATAATTTAACTAATTGCTACAATATATCGTTAAATTAGATTAGATATTAATTTAATGCTTTAATTGTTTTATATGCTTGAATATGATTAGTTAAGATAATTGCTTGAATATAATTTGACTAATTGTTGAAATATCTCGTTAAATTAAATTAGATATGATGAATGATTTACCAAATTTAATTTACTATCATCATTAAATAAAGTTGATTTAAATATATAAGATAATTAAATAAATATGATTTTATCATATCTATAATACTCTATATAATAACACAAAGTATAGTCATGTTTGTTCCATTAATAGACTTTTGTTATTTTGAGTTCTCTTCATACTTTCTTTATTCATTCTCTACACTCATTATCTCCATGGAAGAAACACAACAATCTCGGAAAAAACTCATCATAAAAATTTATTCTTCATGTCCTGATAATAGTGAAGGAGTGTGTGAATTGAAGAATAAAAAGGGATATTATGCAAAAGCAATATGGGTCGATGTGAAAAATGTATCAAAATCTTGCGAAAGTAATCAAAAAGTTGAGCACAAGGAGTGTGATAAGACAAAAGATAAGGAAATAATGCATAAAGAGTGGAAGAAAAGAGAGAAGAAACGAAAGGTAGAAGTTGCAATGAGAATGGATAATTGCAAAAGGATGCAATGTTGGACGATGATGAAGCGTTTGATGGTGGGAAAATATGCATGGATTTTTAAGAAGAATGACCAAAACAAAAAGGTAATGAATTTACGAAATATTGAGTTAAAGTTGAAAAGATTGGAGTATTCAAAAGTTGATGACTTTGGAGATGACATGAGGAAGGTGTTCTCTTATCCATTGGGGTATCCTTTCAAAAGTGAAGTTTATAAAATTGCAAGAGAGATTAGTCAAGCTTTTGAGCTTAACTGGAGTAATATGAAGAAAAAGTGGATATTTCAAGAAAAAATAGAAAAACAAAATCTGTAATAAATTTTACCTTTGTGCCTTATTCAATAAAATAAGGGTTTTAAAGTTTTAATATTATTTTATATTTTATTATTATTAATATTGGAAAATAAGTGACTAGGAAAATTACTATTATTTATTATTATTATTATTATTATTGATATAATTGTTATTATTAGAGATATTGTTAGTATTACTATTTGAATTAATATTAACATTGGTATTAGCAATGGCGGATCTTCACCAAAATTTTTGGGGGAGCCAAAATAATATACTTAAAACTTATATATTTAATATTAGTGTGGCTAATTCAATAAAAATGAATACACAATCTAGTATATCTATAACTATAAAAGAAATTACACATATCAAAAGAAATGTTTATCATTTTTTCATATTTTTGAGCTCATGTAATTGAATCATAATTAAAATTTTATTTTTCGATGTAAATAACCATATTATCTGCAAAATATTTATCTTCCATTTATTAACATGCATTTGATTCAAAAAGTTTTCACAAGCTTTCATTTCATTGTTATGTAATGAGCAACCATATTATCATATTTTCATCTTCACCAGATTATTTATCAATTTTAAAAAATAAATGTATTCTTTTGTTTTTCATCAATATACCTATTTAAAAAAGAAGTTTAAGATTAAAAAATAATTTATCATAATCTCATCAAAAGTTGAGAGACATAATTACTAAAAAAACTATGATAATCAAGTTACAATTAAAAATCGACTATGAAAAATTACATAGTACATTGCTTTTTCTTCTATATTAATAAAAAATGAATATACAAAAATGTCTTGAGATAAAAATTAGTGCTAAATGTTAAATAAATATTTCACTATCAAATGAGACAAAAGAAAGTTACATTTTTTATTTATTTAAGAATGGAAGAGAAGATATGAATAAATTAGGACAGAAATGATGAGTTAATGTCTAACTTTTTTTTAATAACAAAAAAAAAACATGAGAGATGAATACAACATATGAAAAACTCAAAAGACAACGGAAGAGAAAATAAAAAAATATCTTAATAATTTTTTTTCTTTATATATTTGATTTTATGTTTTACTATTTATTATTATACTTTATAAAATAAATAAATAAATATTTAATTTAATTTTTACTAATTTTTAATATAATATTATTTAATTTAAAAAGATATATACAATTTAAAAAAAATTAAAAGTTTTTATAATTTAAAAAAAATTTAAAATGTAAAAAATGTAAAAAAAAAATCAAAATATTTAAGGGAGGGGTCGTGGCCCCCGCCTGCCCCTTCTAACATCTGCCCCTGGGTATTAGTAGGATTAGTATTCCTGATACTTTTAATTGTACGGGATCATATCTCACATTATGCCTACATTTAATATATATTTTACTTTTGATAATATTTTAATTACTTTTTTAGTTATTATTAGTATTAGTATTATTAGTAGTGTTCTTACCGCACACAATAGTAGAAGTCAAGGCCTAAGGTGGTTTAAATATCTCTTCTCATTCCTCTTAGACGTATTTTAAGGACAAAATCGTGATGAAACACACACTCCAATTATTATTATTCTTATTATTATATATTTTTATTAACATATATTTTTATTTGAAATAATATTAACATTAGTGTTATTAGTAGTATCAATAATAATATTATTATTATTACTACTACAAAGTTTTATTATGATTAATATTAATATTTTTATTATGTGCTTCTATTTACAAATTTTAACATCAACTTTATATTTCACAATATACCTCCATTCTAATTTTAGTTTGTATATACATCCTATTTTTATTACATCAACTTCATATTTCACAATATACCACCATTCTAATTTTAGTTTGTACATACATTCTATTCTTACTTTTATGAAATCATATTTTAATTATTTTTCTTTTTCATTTTTCATTAGTATTATTATCAATATAATATATTAATATTATTAGTATTGATATAATTAGTTGTATTTTCTATAATTTAAAAAAAGAAGACAACATTCAACTTAAAGCCTCTGAGTCTTTTTAGAAAATGATCAAATTGAGATGACATATATAGTTATAAATTTTAATTTTTTAATTTTTTTTAATTTTTTTCAAATAATAGAAAATAAAATAGCATTTAAGGAATCGACTTTTAAAGCTTATTTAATAAAAAAAGATACAAAAAAATGATTGTAATATTTGTTTATTATTTATCAATTTTTTTAAATAGTAAAATACAAAATAACATTTAAAGAATCTACTTTTTAAAGTTTATTTAATAAAATAAGATACAAAAAAAAATGATTTAAATATTTTTTTTTATTTTTAAATTTTTTTAAATTGTAGAAAAGAAAATAGCATTTAAAGAATCGACTTTTAAGGTTTATGTAATCAAATAAGATACGGAAAAAAAAATAAAATGATTTGAATCATTATAGATATTTTAAAATAATTATTTCTAAGATTTATTATGTTTAAATTAATTAAATATGAAATGTTACTTATCATTTTATATATATATATATATATATATATATATATATATATATTTAAATTTTATATATATATTTTTTATATTTATATATATATAGATAATATAACTATTAAACCACGTATCTATATTAAAAATTAATATAAACATTTCATAGAATATTTATCGGTTAATAAATTTTTAAATCAATTATATACTATTGTAACATCTAAGTATTAAATAAATATTCTTATGTAGAATGAATTTTATTTTTATTATAATTATATTTTATTTGTAACATATGCATAAATAATAAAATTTGTATTTATTTTTTAATTTCAATAAGGAGGTACTACAAGAAAATGTCTCATTAGTAACTAATTTTAGTGATCAAAATTTGTTAGTCACTATAATGACTAATTTAGATATCAATTTATAAAGTAAAAAATTATTAGTTATAAAAATAGTTACTGTTATGAATAAAAATTTATAATTTGTCACTAAATTGGTTTTTAAAATTAGATACCATGATTTTGTCTACCAAAAATTTGGTCACTAAAAGTTAGCTACTTAGGTTTTGGTTACCAAAATAACTTAGTTATTAAATTGGTTTTTAATTAATTAGTGACCAATTATAAATTTTTATTTATAATAGTAACTATTTTAGTAATAAATGATTTTTCATTTTTTTTAAATTGGTATCTAAATTTGTCATTATACTAACTAACAAATTTTGGTCACTAAAGTTGGTTAGTAATGAGACATTTTCTTGTAGTGTATGGATAGGTTTTTGTTTCTTGTAGCCCTCATTTACTATTTGCATTTCCATAACTTTTAATATAATCATTCTACCCTTACCATTTTATTTGAATGTTGGATCTCCTTGTATAATTTTGTTATGTGGAGGTCCCAACCAATTTTGGTGGTGGTTTGAAGTTGGAGAAACTTTGTCTCGACCTTCAGTTAGGGTCGACTCATTTCAATCTCTAATGAGACAACCTCGTTTCGACCTATGACTAGAGTTAACTTTCTCAACTTTCGGTACAAGTAGACTTGACTCAATCTTTGATTCGATCAACTTAACTTGACCTTCAATTCGAGAAAATTCATCTGAACATTCGATCGGGACCAACTCATCTCGACCTTTATACCAGGCTAACTCAGCTTGGTTATTTGGCTTGAGCTAACTCATATAGACTTTCAATCTGGGCAAATCACTTTGACCATAGACTCGAGCTAACTCATTTGGACCTTTAGTTCGGGCATACTCGTATTACCATTTAATCGAACACAACTCAACTTAATTTTTAGTCTAGACTGACTTGGCTTGACTTTTCATTAAGACTGGTTCCTCTTGATTCCACTTTTCAGCATTAATGTTCCTCCTAATTTGAAGATATTGAACTTTGCTATCATTGTCTCTTTCTTTTTTAACTTGGTTCTTGTTATGTGATAAAAGAAAAAATAAAACTACAAATACTTGACATAAATAACTAATTTTCAGAGAAAAAGAAGAAGTGAGGATTAAGTTTATGATTTTATGTTCAAACCATAATTAAATAATTAAATCAAAGGCAGGATTTATTGAATTTTTGTTTACTTGTTAAAATTAATTTAAAAATTTGAAATTAGCATTATTTGAATCATTACTAGAAATACTAAATTTACCAACCAAAATTTATCGACAAATGAAAATCTGTAAATAATATGCAATTACCAAAGAAAATTAGTAACAAAATTTGATATTTCATTTATTAATGGAACTTTTCGTCAATAATGAGTGGGTAAGGAAGATATTTGTTGTGAAAAAATGGGTATTCCAAAAGGTTTCTCTTTCATCTTAACTGCATCCAAAAGTGATGCCTAATCCCATGCCACATGCCACGAAAATAGGAGATTTTCAATGAACTTTATGCACAATTTTTTACTCCTTTTTAAAATTTGTTTTCACACTCAACGTGGCTTCTCTCATACTTTCATTGAAAAAAAAATTTATCTCTCTCTTGAAAAAAGGAAAACACACGCAATAAGTTTCTCATCCTATCTTTTCTTCAATGCATCTTATTACTATTCTGTCATGGATTTATATTTTCTCTATAAGAGACTCGTTCTTACTAGTTTTGATACCTTGGAGAAGTCCAAAAAGCTCTTGTTGTACCCCAGGGGTTTGCACTTATACTACGGATAAATCCTTAAGGGTAGTGTTTTTAGACTCCTCAGGAAATCCTTTATAATTTGTGTTCTTATCAATTTTCCAAGCAGGTTTCCCTACGATCTTAAGGATTTACTAGAAAAAAAAGGAATTATAGGATATGTACGTGGAAAAAGAGTGAAGCCATGTAGTGTTGAAACACATATGTGCACCCACATTGGACCCTTTGGAGGAGAAGAGTGAGAGGAGGACCTGTGGCAGATTCTCCACGTGTGAAGGGCTTCTTGTTCTGATCCGCAAATTTGCATCATGAGAGAAGGAAATAGGTCGTAGTTGCAAATGGATGTGGAAACTTTTTTATTTCATTCATTAGCTTGCGATCAAACTATTTATTCCTGCAAAGTTCTTTTCTACAGAAGTACTTATATTGAGTAAGAAGCATCAAACTTCGATATTCCCTTGCAAATCCAAGAATATACCAAGGTTAACAAATTTTTCACTTCTCCCCATTGGAGAAATTTAAATCACAATAACTCGGGACTAATGAGAAACATACATATTTTTGGCCTAAGTTTTTTTTTTTTAACTTTATCTGCAATGGACACGATTATCTTCTCCTATGGAAGGTCTATTTGCTACCAAGACAACCCAACCCAAAGCCATTATTGAGATTTAGGTGGGAGTAGAATAAATTGGAAACATGGTCACTCCGAGTGAGACAATTACTCTTTTCCTTATAAGAAAGAGCGAAATTGGTGTCCTTCTATGACCTTAACGTCGAACCAACGGTAGCACGGTGAATGCGAGAATGATCCATACTACTCACGAGTTTTCCACATGAGCTCTTGGGTTGTTGAGATCTTCGGTGGCGTCTGCACAAGCGACCATTTCAAGCTCCACTTCAATGCGCTCATTCTCGTTGTAGTTGAACGGTAAGACAACACCAAACAACCTGTCTGCGACGCCTCTAGATGCCTCTTGTTAACTTTCATGGAGAAAACATCTGGTGAATGGGAAGGCACAGTCCCATTTAGGTGACCCAAAGAGTGCTCGTGAGGGGAATATTGATGACAACACAACGGCGATGCATATGACGGCTCCGACACTACCGACGAGGGCACTGGCGTTGTGGTTATGAGAATTGCAATGGAGAAATGGAGTGTCTCAAGGTTATGATGGGTGGCCTCTCCTCCTTATAGCTTGCATTTTTAAGGGAGAAGAACCCTTGTGCATTTTTAATAAGTTGCCTCTACGTGGACCAAGAGAAATAAATTTTTGACCTTGTGCTTTGGACTGAGATCAGACACTTGAGTGGCTCATTCATGTCCTCTTGAGGGCCTGTCTCCCAGGTTATTATTTCAATCTTAATATTTAATAATGTTGGGTGTAAGGTAATATTACTTAATTACTAAAAGGGATAAAATAATGATAATTAATTGTGATGAATTTTCACATATGATATTGATAGTAATCTAAATTTTAAAATACATAATATGTTGTACTATACCTAGGCAGTCAAGACTGATATGAATGACTACCTGACCCCAACCGCCTACGACTAGTCCTATCATAAAAAGAAGAAATGGTTAGTTAACTGCACAAGATAACGACACATACATAGCGGCTAATGTTACCTACTCCAAAGAATAACACACAAGTAAAAGCCATCAACTCCAAACTTAGGAAATCACAGTGGGATTTCTAGTGTTAGATCACAAACATGGAACTTGAGCCTGGCCCAGGCCCAACCAAAGCCTGAACATTGGCCCAATGCAATAAAGAGGGGCCCAGCCCATAAAGGGGGAAAACATATTTAATATCCCTATAAATACATATGGACCTCAACCATTAAAGGTACGCTTTCATTAATTCACTAATTTGTGATTTAACTTTTGAGAGCCTTTGCTGACTTGATCGTCAGAGTCCTTTCCGCAGGTAACCCCTAAGGGTCGAATCTGCTAACACTAAAAGAGGACATATCCAAACAAAGGAGCAACCAGTCCGAGAAGTCAACGATTGGGGTAAGATATGATTTGTGCTTTCTGATACTTTGTTATTGTTTCCGCAGGAACATATGTTGTAACATCCCTAAGGAATATTACTTTGAAAATATCATAAACAATTAAATAAATGAAAATAAATACGATAATATAAATCATTCCTCATTTATAAAATACATGTTCCCAAAACGCGGGAAAATTAAAATCGCAAATTCAAAACATTGTAATGGTTCGCAATCCAAAATCATTACAACTTATAAAAGCCAAAAGTGGCTAATGTTCCAAAACATAAATACATCAAAAATTCAAATCTTCAAAAGCCCATAACATGATCCCGCTCTCCAGTCTCAAGCGTCTCCTGGCTCACCTGTCAAAACATCTGCTCCCGGATAATAAATCATCCGATCATCGTCACACACACAGATAAGGTGAGCTATGCATATAAAACAAATTAAATATGATACCCATCCCAATAAGAATTTACTCATATATATGATAATTACAAGTCATCCACCCCTGATCTCATATTCCTTCATGAGTCGTATGCATGAAACTAGGTCTTGGGACTTTTACTGTGCCCTCACGAAACTATCCCTTTCTTGGTCCAACCCTACGAGTCAATCCTGCTCATAGTCCAACCCTACAGACTCCTCGTCTGTAGTAACACATCCAAGCTTACTCAACTTGGACCCTGGCACACACCCAATCACCATATTATGGACTCCTCGTCCAATAGTAGCCGACGGGAACATCACAGTTCCTTGCCCATCATGCGACAACGCATGAAATCACCATACTAAGGACTCCTCGCCCAATAGTAGCCGACGGGAACTCATCTAGTTCCATGCCCATCATGCGTTCAACCATTCAAGCACATCCCAAACCCCTATTGGACTTAGTCCATCAAGCCCAAGCATAAAAAAAGTGAACTTAGTCCTTCAAGTCCACTAATCAAATTAAAAACCAATTATACAGCCACAAAACCCGTTTGGTACCGCCTAGACACCGCTAGGCGGATACTGGCATAAAACCGCCCGGCGGCCAGTACTCTACTGCTAGGCGCCTGAAACCAAACAGGAGCCATCCAGCTGCGTTACCGCTTGGCGGACACAATCCTACCGCCAGGCGCCTCCTGCTAACAGTGGCCTCTGCCACTGATTTGAACTCTACCGCTTGGCGGCCCACCCCGTGCCGCCAGGCGCCATACCAGTAGCGTACAGCTACTGGTTTTTGGCATTGTTTATAGATCTTAAGGCCTCTAAATTCCAATACCAATTTCACATATTAATCCTAGTAACGAAGTACACATCACCATGCCAGAATACACCAAGTAAAATCAATTCATATCCAACCCAGAATTTATCGTAATTTAACATACCCCAATAGTTCCTCCAAAGAAACCAATTATCGTCTACAATAGTATCTCCCCCCCCCCCCACATACCATAATACCTGTTACTCAGCTTGTATTACCATAACCCAATGTATTACAATATATACAATTATTTCTTACTTAGCTTGGTTTACCATAACCCAATTATCTTATTCCCGCCAGCTACTTCCCAAGCCTTAATCACTACCTCTTGTTGGCACCTATTCTCCTTATTTTAAAAGAGTCCAATCGTTTATCCTAATCCATCACCACCCACTTCCCTCGCAGTCCCCCAAACAAAGCAATTCACTGATCCTGTCCCAGACGTCGCCTGGCGGACAGCACGATGCCGCCAGGCGGTGTCACAGTACATGCGCCCTCCTGGTTTTCCCTGCTACTACTACGCGTTCCCCATTTTCTTGGTTTTACTCTCAATTCAATTTACCGTCCTACACTGATTCACTCGAATTCACCAAATTACCTAGTTCAATATTGTCTCCTTCCGTGTCATATCCACTGTTAGCATTACATTAATTTATTTCCATTCCTAAAACAAGAACCCCCAAATTCCAACCTTACTTGTTCATACGTGGCTTCCTAAAACACGCTTAAATACTAATATACAACACATAAAACACACGATAATAACCATAAACACTCCTTCAGGAGTCCAATAATCATTGTATCGATCAGAAACCAATAAAATTACGCAAGCAACGTCGCACCGCCTGGCAGATATTCATCATCGCCAGGCGATTCAAGCCCAAATCAAGAACAACCACCATATATGATGTGTCGCCTGGCGGTAGGGGTTGAACCGTCAGGCGGTTTCTGGAAAAATCCAGAAACCTCAATGGAACAGTGCAGAACGACGTCAAACAGAGGAAAAATCATGCAATCCTCATATAGCAGTATATAACTATTCAAAAACACGCAAAACATACAATAAACAACTCCCCTAACCTGATATCCTTGCCCTAATTTCGAATTGAAGAGATGTCCTTCAAGCAACTCTCTTCTCCTTTGGTCCTTCTGCAAAAATGGCTTTCACTCCTAATTTTTCTCTGTAGTTCTCGCCTATATAAAGGTACCTCTCTGCCCAGATGTTTTCCTCACAATTCCAGGTCCTTGTTCCTCTCAAATTCTTCTCTCCCTCCCAATTTAACTCTCTTAATTACTCCTTTAACCTACCAAAACGAAAACTAAATAAAATGGGTTGATGGTAATGTTAATTACCATTCAATTGTTGAATTCCTCTTGTCCCTCCAACCATCCTTGACTGCTAAGTTTACTAGGGTTCCTTTAACCCTTCAAATTCAAGACAAACCTAAAAATAGCCAAAAAAAAATAGAATTTCCTTTGGGTCCTCCAAGGTTTGAACCCACCCCCATGCACATACCAAACCAATACCAAACCATTCAACTAATTCTTATTTTATACTAATCAATATAATTCAATTATTATAAAACTCAACCACGCGTTTAATATACATAAAAATAATACCAATTTAATAACACACAAAAATAACATACATAAGACTTGAACCCAAGTCGTCTCACACAATTAAGTACTCTCAACCACTTGAGCTAATACTTTTCCACATCATAATACTCCGCATTTATTAACTTAAAGATTCTCTTTACCCACATTTATTAAATAATTATTTAATTACTATTTAATTTTTCCCAGATCTTACATATGTCATTAAATATTTATATGTGGATGGCGTGCAAATGACTCATATATGCAATAAAATAGTCTCTAGAACTAAGTTGTTTCTATAATCTAACTTTGAAATATAAGTTATATTACTTTGAAATATAAGTTATTTCTAGGTGAAGCCAATGTGATTTTAGAAGTTAGAATAATAAGGAACGTAGATAGTATATTACTCTCCCAAGAACAATATTATGAATGTTGAGATACACTTTCAAGACTTCTGAGATACCTAAGAGATTCAATGAATTATGTCATTGAATATAATGGATTTCCCATTGTACTAGAAGGGTAGAATGATGCTAACTAGAGCTATGATTAAGAAGAGACAAAATCCACTAGGTTATATATTCACCTTTAGAAGTAGTGTGATTATATGGTCGCATTCCTAATATGGTTTTTCTCTCTCTGGTGGCTTCACTGATCTCATATGATTCGCTTCCAATGAGAGTAGTGATGCTGCTGCAAATGTGGTGTAAATGAGAGTAGTGATGATGCTGCAAAGGTGGCGTATTCACGACCGTAGGTGGCACATTCATAATGGGAGATGCGGTTCGTGTTTGTCATGATGATATAGAAGAGTCGCGCTGCTTGCTATGGGGGTCCGCATCAACGTCTTTAGTGGTTTCTCGTTCCTGCATTCGGAGCTCGCGGTAGTGATGGCAGCGATTTGAGAGTTTGTCAGTGTTTGACATAAATGCGATCTAGTGGTGAGCTGCTTCGATGACAAATTTTTTGTTGCATTGGTTCCCGATCTGTTTACGTTCGCAGGTGAAAATTGCAGGTGCAGATTGCAGGTTCAAGTTTGTGGTGGTGTTGGACTCATGGTGCAGGTGTGCTCATGGGATCTCTCTCGGGCAATGGTGCTTTGCAAGCATCAATATGGTTAGAAGTTGTTGCGATGTTTCGTGGCAAGACTCATTCAAGGAGATGGTATCTTTCTTCGTCGCTACTACATCCTTTGGTGGTTCGTGGTGGAAAAAGGGGTTTGTTGGTATTTGCGTATGGAAGGCAAAAAGTTTGCCTTGAGGGGCCTGGTTTTGACACTATTTGGGGCAACTTGCGCAACCTGAACGGAGGAGGTTGACGTTGTTGTACTCGTGGTTGTGGCTGACTCATAAGGTTCTTTGGTTGGCCATTCTAGGTTGAGGCTGACATGGGTCGTTGGGCTTAGCATTGCTGAGGTGTTGGCCTACTTAGCCACTTTCTAGTTTGGGTTAGGATCCATCACATGAATGCTAGGTTATGTGATTATAATAAAGAAATGAATAAATAAAATAAAATAAAATTAATTAATTTTGTGAAACTGACATATGTAGGCATTTGAATTAAAATTAATTTTGATTTTGATATATAAATAAGAATTCAAATTTTGGTAATTTAACTTTTTTTACGAGCATATTGAATGAAGAAGTCGCCAAAGTGACCTCTCTTGAGGAGATAGTTCGTGAGAAATGTTAAATGTTTGTGTTTATGTATATCCATGCAATTATTAATGCCTAAAGGAAGATTAATATTTGGCCGGACTACATACACACTGTAACATCCCTACTGAAAATTACTTAATTAAAATAAATAAATCAGAATTAAAATTCAAACATCGTGATTTTATTATTCGCAAACGCGGGAAAAATTTAAAACATCGTTCAATGCACCACAATTCAATTAAAGCTAAAGTAATAATCTTAACAAAATTCCAAAATCTGACAAAATAATGAAAACTTAACAACATCTCTTGATCCACGTTTGCATCATTGCGTACAAACAACACACGCAGCCTAATACCTGCAGCATTATCGCCTGGCGCAGCCTAAGCGTCACCAGGCAAAACGTTTGTGTAGACTGCTTGGCGGGACCTCCCCGTTACCAGGCGCCAGGCTCCAGTTAGACCTTTTATTGTAGGGTCTATCGCCTGGCGGAGCACACCTTGCCGCCAGGCGCCACGCGGTGCAAGAACCTCCCTAATGGTCCTCTCGCTTGGAGACACTCCTATTACCGCCAAGCACCATACCAGAAACACACCTCTACTGGTTTTGTCACCTAAAACAGACCACAATTTCCTATGAAACGTCATCACACCTTCACCCTTTATTCTAAGATTGGTGTTTAACTCCAGATACAATGCTTCCTCGCACATACTTTCGTTCCTTAGCTTTATTACATCGAACCCAAGTCCTCTCACACAACCAAGTACTTTCAACCACTTGAGCTAGTACTTTTCCATATCATAACAATTTGCATTAAATGTTATAAAGGCTCCTACTACCCGCATTTATTAAATAATTATTTATTTAATTATTTAAATTTCTCGGGTCTTACGCACACTTGTGATGGTAAATATGTGATAATTATAAGGTTTTGTCTATCAATGATAAATCAATCCAGAGATGGGTTTGTTATTGGACATGTTTTATTATCAATGTTTGATCATTACAATAAGGTACCACTAGCAGTTAATACTATTGTCCAAAGACTTGATATTAATGGTGCATTAGGTGTCTTGAGATGGGTTAAATCATTATTTGAATTTATTTTTTCTTTTAGGATGTGAGCTTAATTATATTCTCTCGTACTAAATTCGGCTACAATTGCTTTTATATCTGCCAACCCAAACTCAGTTTTGGTTCTTAATGGAACAAGTTTTAAGAACTCAAATGAGAACATGTAAATTGTTCTTGGCTGCAATCTTAACCTTACACTAAGGATCGAGAAATTCATTCTTCTACGAATTCTAGTATCTCTAAAGAGAAAAAAGGTTATGAGAATGATCGCTCAAATTATGTGAGTCTTTCTTGCTCTTTTTGAGCTATTTGCTCTTGTTTATCTCTTTTCAACACCTCTAGCTTTTGCCATGTTCTTTCTTCCTTCCTTTTCAAAAATAGAATGTAGTTTTTCAGGTATTCATTAGTCATGGGACCTGCATTCCAATTAGGACATTGATGAGTTTAATTCCCATAGCCTTCATATTTGGAGCATCATAGAGCACTTGTCTTATCCCTTAGCAATGATTTTCCTGTCAAGATTGTGTTCCCTTCTCAGACTAGCAATTTTGCCATTTAGCTTTACAATTTTGGACACCAAAGCCTTGACATCCTTCACCAAGGTCAAACTCATTTGTAAGGCCTTCAAGAGGTGTAAATTTTCCTTTGTATTTTGCAAATTTGCAGCATTACATGTCACTCTCCTCGAATCATTATTCCACATGAATGTGGTGATGTATTTTATAGATTTTATTCATGTTTTATGCAATATGTTTTTTATGAAAATAAATTATGTACGAAATTTGGAATTAAAATGGATTAAAATTTCATTCAATAATAATTATTTTAAATGTTATTTAATATGTTAATTATTTTTAAAAATAAATTAAAAATAATAAATTAAGGTTTTAGTTATATAGATACATGTATAAGAAATATGATAAGTTTGTTCTTTTATTAATGTTGGTTCGATTTTATTAAATTTCCAACTTTTGTATTGTTTTAGTTTTTTTTTTTTGTGTATATTTTTTTATAGGTAAAATGTCAAGATTTTTTTGTCTTTTTTGTTCTCATGGTTAGATTTAAGATGGAAAATGACCAATTAAAAGGAAAATTCAGAAAAATGGACATTATTTTGAAAGAAAGAAGAAAGTATAAAAGTTCTTCTAACAATGGAAAATCATGATGAGGATGAACAATGACACCTTCAAAATTACAAAATTGTAATTTTTCTAGAGTTTCTAGAGTATGTGATGATATTGGACAAAATAAGAGGTTGTGCTTGATCTCACAACTCAAATAGTGTATGCAAACTAGATTTGTGCCTTCTTATTCATAAAAGGAAGTCATTTTGAAACTCCAATGACTTGAATAATGAGATAGATGTGTGAATGTTCACTATAGATGAAACTTGATATTAAAGAAGATAAAGATGATAAAATGGCTAGGTTCATGAGTAGATTCAATAGAGATATTCAGGATATAGCTGAATTATATGTATGACTATTTTTTTTTCTTGAAATTTTGGTTCATCAAACTATTAGAGTTGAAATACAACTTAAGAGAAAATATATGTAAAAGAGAAGTACTCATAAGAGTAACTATTATAACTTAACTTGGAAGGGCAAGAGTAGAAATGAATATGGTAAAAATCCTTCAAAGATATCTAAGGAGATTTCTCATTGTAGTTCAAGGGTCAAAAAGTCTTACATGCCTACCACTTTTACTTCGTAAAAATAAATTTCATTAAATGTTTTAAAATGTTTAGAGTATAAACACATTATATACATTTAAATCACCCTCTTTGTCTCCTTTTCCAAGCAATAATGAATACAAAGTTTCTTGTGAGAGTGAATTTTTAATAATTAGGTGAATGCTTGGACAAGTGTATAGGGTTTTGATGAGTCATAAAGAGAAAATAATTTTCATACATGATATCTAATTAATGACAAATGGTGCTTAGTCATATGGAAGAAGTTGCTTTAGTGTGACTAGCACAAGAGTGACAAAGAACATTTTATGAACAAGTGTGATGAAATTATCGTGAATATGTTTGTCTTCATCAAATTTTCTATAAAAAAAGTATAAAGATGAATTTTTGTGATATCGTGTCTATGGAAGCCAATAGTATTTTACTTGGTAGCCTATTACAATTGATAGGAAAGTATTATATGATAGCATAATCAACAATTTTTCTTTTGAGCACAAAAGCACAAGGTTACATGGAAACCTTTTTATCACCTAGAGAAGTTAACAAGGAACAAACCAAAATGAAAAAAAATAAAAAAGATGTGAAAACTATAGAGAAAAAAAAAAGATTTGAAAGATCAAGCATGCAAGTGGAAGAGGCTAAGTATTTGAAAAAACATTGGAAAGTACGACATGGAATTCTATGTCTTCCCAAATTCCAACTTTTGCTAGGATAGAAGAAGATACTAGAGATGTTTCAAATAAAAAGAGTATTATTTTTAATTTTTATGGTTTCTTTTATATATACCAAAGACTATTTTTATCTTTGTTGTTATAACGAGTATGTGCTTAACACAACTATTATCTTATTGAAAGTAATTTTTTTAAAAAAAAATGGAAAAATGGAAAAATTCCTCTTTAAAACATGACATTGCTTTTGTTTCGAGAAAATTTGAAGAAAGAATTAAAAATATAAATATTGTTTAGTAGAGTATTTTGAAATATACTATGTACTAAAAGTAACCATTTAACATTAATTTCAATATACTAATTGGATTGTTCATCTTTTATAGATTTTTTAACAAACATCGAAAGTCAACTTCTCTTAAAAAAAAGAGAGATGATATCAAGATGAATGAGAATAATCTTGATAGTTTTAACAAATAATTTAAAAAAAGTGATTCTTTGAAGTTTTAGAATAAAATTTACTTTTATTTTGAAATTAAAATTCATATTCATGGTATTTTCTTTCATTTATAATTTTAGGAGTAAAAATTAATTCTAGCTTAGGTCGTAATTATGTCTATCGCCTAAAAGGAACTATGGTGCAGACAGACAAATGAATGCCAGCAAACAAGGAACCATTGGCAATATTTCAAGCCCAATAGGCAAGGTCAAAGTGAATCATGCATGGAGAGTGTGAGCCAATTATGGAAAACATGAAGATTATCTTTATCAAGAAGCTTTTATAAGTTGAATTATCCCTTTTATTTTTCTTCATATAATTCAGCCAACGCATGCTAAGCTATGAAATAGTATTCATTTTACAATAATTAGCATTTCAATTTTTGACGATGATTTGTCCTATAAATATCTATGACTAGTTCTTGTAAAATAACTTTTGAAGATATTGAATTAGTGAATCATTCTTGCCACCCTTGAATCCCTTAAGAATCTTAGAGACTTGTTTTGGTTCTTAAGAGTCAAAAGTGATTCAACACTTAAAATTTATCTTAGAGAAGCATGAAAGTCAATGTTACTTCAACAAGTAATGCACCTTTCTTCACTCCATCCTAAATCTTTACTCTTTTTTTTTTTCGTTTCTTTAACTATCCATCCACATAATGTCTTTTTATTCTTGTTTTGCTTTATGTGTTTTTACTATAATCTTACTATTATATCAAATATGTCTCCTTGTAGGTCTGCAGTGACAAGTGAGAATTTCAACACATATATGACTACAAATATAGAACTTCAAATAAATTAAAGGGACTGAGAAAGAAATAAATAGTTTAACTTTTAAAATAATTTTATAGATGTACTAGATACTTATTCATAAAAACTTATTAATTGATGGGTTACATAATTTTTATTAATGGAATCATAGACAAATGAAAAATTTCAATGACTTTTAACAAAGTATGCACAGTCAGAACTAAGTGTTCATTATGGTCCAATGTACGGACATAATTTGTTGTACAAGTAGAGATACACTATGACATTAATTTTTTGTGTACATATACAGAGATACAATTTTATGTACAGAGCGAGGAAAGAATGGTTAGGGGACCTAAAATATGTATTTACAGAAAGTCCCATTGCCAATAGACCTTCTCTACAATCCCTCCACCACTTTTAACAGCGAGGTGAAGCGTCTCAGAAGCTGGAGGAACCCCCCACAATAATGGCACTGCAACAGTCATGGTTAGCTTCTCATGTAAATCACCTTTGCTTGCCTTCTCTGCAGCAATAACCTGCCATGTAAAATGGGTTCTAACGTTCTGAGAAATTCTATTGAAACTATATCAGATGAAAACATCTGGATATTGTGACCATCAATGGAAAAGTTGCTTGGTAAATGCCTCCAGTATTACCAGAAATGAAATTGCCCATAAAATCCAGTTATCAATTAATATGTAAGTTGATACAACCAAACGAAAATGGCTGAATACAATTTTCAATGACAATTTTCTAACTGATAGAACCAGTTAATGATTGATACTGGCAGGATAATGGTCTTCCGATTCCGACTTCTACAATTTTCTAACTTGTACTTTTCAATTAAACAAGATAACAAGAATTGAAGCTTGATCGAAAAGAGTTGGTACAATTAAAGAGACAATATTGTAAGTAGAAATTTGATGGAAAACAGAAAACAACAATCAGTATGCACAGCCGTTGGCTTGCTTGTGTTGTGTACATGTGCAAAACTTATACTAATGTGACCCTGCAAATATCTAGGGTGCATTGGAGTAAAAAACTTCTTTAAGTGGCTATTTATCTTATAAAGTAGATTAAGTAGATTTAAGTTTAACTTAACCTTATCAAACATGTCTCCTCATATTGAGAAGTAGACATCTCAAATATAAAATTAAATATTGATAGCATCCAACACAATATTAGTCCAAGAAACCTTGTTAGGATATGTTTTTCATACTATCTTAGAAAGTAAATTTAGGCTTAATTTAACCTTACAAAACTTATTCATAAGGAGAGGTTTTACACTCATTAATATAATAATTTGGTCATATCTTTAACTGATGTGAGATCTACAACAATTTATCAAGTTCTTATCAAACAATAGTTTATGACATAAATTTAGCCCCAAAATTACTGAAAGAAGTTGAAAAGAATTTATTGTAATAAGTTTTACTAAGATGCTTACTGAATAAAGTTAAAAAAAGTTTATAGGAGTAATACGTTATTTTCATAGGCTCAAATAACTAAATAAGTTCCACTAACCTCTTCCAAATACCTCCATAGAGTTAAATTAAATGGTGCAGAAAGTTGAGGGTTTTATATCCCTATTTTTTATCTATAGCATTATTCTTTAGAAATTATCCTCAGACCAGGTAGTCTCGTCAAATTTCAACAATGGTTTGCAATTTTGACGAAACTTTCTTCAACATATAATCAGAACCTGAACGCAATAGCTTTACTCAAAGAAAAAAGTATAGCATACCTCCCCACCATGCTCTAAAACAGTGTCTTCCACAACGTCACTAAGCATCTCAATGGAACGGCAGAAACCAAAAATACAAAGTTTTCTGCCCATATCAAGTCCCTGGAAAGAGGGCAATTCGTATGAGATAAGAGGGCACTTCATATATGAGATGGCAAAGGATGCTTTAAATTCTCGTATAGGAGTTTTAGTTAAAAGATCGAGGGCTCACATTAGTAGCAGCAATATCAAAGAGTGCACCCAGACAAAGACCTTGGTTGGGATCCATGTAATTACTTTCTTGAAACCGTTGGAACTTTTGTGTAGTTTTTGATTTCCCTTGCTTCTTCTGTGAAGTATAACAATATATTAGCCAATTTAAAAGAAGATAGCATTGAGATGTACTGTAAACAAGCATGGGTCAAAGATGAGAAAGGTTCAAGAAAATGCATATTGTGTCTGTGCTGTCTTGGGCTAAAAAGCTGATTCAATGGCCTAGTATTCGATATGAAACACCAAGATACCTTTTAGCATGAGAAGTAAAAGGGCAACGAGCCTAATCGTGTAACAAAATGTAGTATACTAAAATTACCAAATGAAAATCTTATAAACATGACAAGAAGCAAGTTGGACTTCAACCTATAACCGCCTTAGCTTTTAAGGTAGTTGATTTCTTGAAATAGTTTCAAAGCCTATTCAATAATGCAGTCCTTCCCCTCTTCTTATTGGATTAAACGTTCAACATGAGTTTTAGGTGGACACTGCTTTGTTTGGTCCAACTTCAACCCCAAAGAGCGTTTGCGTGAATTCTTGAAAATGTGTTAAAGTTATCACTCATCAATAAAAATCACTGTTAGGATTTTCTCAACATAAATCAAGAAATCAAGATTTTGGAGCCAAATGGATGTGGTGGACTAAACATAACCAACAGCACATTCAAGTTTCCCTCTAAGTTCTAATTGTTAAATTGTAAACAGAAAAGAATGAAATTTTACAAATCATACATCAGAAGAGCTGACACGGCGAGGAACCATGGAGCCACCGATCTGGATCAGTCCATCAGGAGTGAACAATGTAATTCTCTCCTCAGGAACCCATTGAATTTCTGAGAAGTCGCAAACATAAAGGATAACAACTCATCAACTAATTACTACATATACAACTCAAAGCAGGAAGCTTGAATCATTTCTGAACCTGATATTCATCATCTCACCTAGATGCTTTAAAATGCAAACATTGGGATAAAATCACAAGTGAAATGAATCAACACTCACAAAAATCTCTAACTATAAACGTTCAAGAAAAGGCCTTAACTTTTTTTCTTTGACTTATAGAAGACCGAATAAATTCCAATTGCCATACTTCAAGTGAAAACATTGAAAAATGAACCTCATATTCTGAAATTCAGAATCAGCGATGTTGAAGGAAAAGCGTACCGTTAACGGAATCGGACCAGGGGAAAAAGGCGAAGGAATCGTCGCCGGAGAAGTTACCGCCGGGGGAGGCTTTGGGAGCGAAATGGAGAAGGCGAGGATGAGGAACGGAAGGAGAAGGAGAAAAAGGGAAGGAGTTGTTGAAGGTCTTGGGAGGAGAACGGAACGGAACGAAAGAGAATCTGAACGTGGAGAAGCATAGTGCAGAGGTTTCTGCCATTGGAACGGAACGGAGTGAAACACACGCCACGTTAAAGAATGCTACAACGGTTCGGTGATTGATCAAAGCCGGTTTTGACTATTCAATTTATCGAACTCACCGCGCATGCGGACACACTTCTGGTTTCACGCTCAAAATGTTATTTATTTATTTATTCATTTTTATTCCTTTTTTATTTATTTTTTTATGGCTGAGAATTTCACACGGATATCGCACACACACTTCTTTTTCTTTCTTTCTTTCTTTTTTTCTCTTTTGCGTTTATTATAAGAATTCCCTCCACCAGGGAAGAAAATGATTTTTTTTTTCAAAAATAAACTAGGACTAAAAAATATATCAAAATAGCATAATCCAAAGTTTATTTACGAAAAAAACTACTCTATTGTTTAGGAAAGAAAATTGCAAAACGTCTCCTATAAATGATTTTCGTTCAATATTTTTAATGTAACCTTTTAATTTAATAAGGCAATACATAATTAAAAATTATGAAAAATTATATTTAATGAATTAATATTTCATAATATAAAATACATAAGTGCTATTAAACATTATATTCCACTACTTTTATGATTTAAAATAGACGTATAAAGTTTAAAAATAGAAACTATTTTTAATATTTGAAAATAGTTTAGATTTATGAATATTATTAAAAATATATAAAAAATACAATGAATCATAATAATAATTTAGAAATAGTTAAAATATTTCAATATAAAGTAATAGAGAAATTTAAACACATGGAAATTTATAATTAATTACTGTTAATATTCGATTGAAAACTGTTCATACTATTAAAGATATTATAAATTATAAGTAATAATAAGTAATATTTATTTTAACATTATACTTACATTATTAATAACAATGAATGATCTAAATTTATCTTAACTATTAAAAATTACTACTTCAATAATTTATATAGACTATTCAATTTTTTATTACTAAATATAATTGTGTAATTCATAATTAGTTTAATTTTAATTTATATTCACATATATTGTAAATAATTAAATTAATCATTAATATTAAAAGATAGGTATAATTTAATTGACCATTTTCTATCTTTTATTTTATTTTGTTTTAGTCATGCTTACTTCTTATCCATGTTGCATTTTTATTATTTACTACGAAGAACTAGATATTTGAAAGATATTTGAAGATCAATTCACAAAATCAAGATTAAAGAAATTAAATTAACTTTTTATTTATACTCATATTTTTTGTTTTGATTTTGTTTTTTTCTTCTTTAAGTTTGGTTTTCTCTTCATGATATCAATTTGTGTTTGTGAAATTAAAATTCAAGTTAGAAGTTGATTGAAGCTTGATTTAATAATAAAATAAAAACTAAATTGAATGAAAAGTATATCTGTAACATTAGAATAAGAAAAAATATGAAATCTCATTTATAATAATTCATTTTCTCAAATGCGGAAAAATTTACAACATTTATTATACTACAATAAATCAAAATCCACAAACTATAATTGTTGATTATAAATTCCAAGTCTGGTAAGATAAATGTTTCAAAACGTTTAAAATCCATAAAACAAGAAAACATCTTAAAGGCTTTTTTCCAAGCTAGCCCTTATATGAATCTATGTTTCACCAGCACCCCTACAACATCATCTGCTTCCGTGTAACACATTACACGATCATTGTCAAACACAAGTAGATAGTGTGAGCTCAACACAATAAAAGTGCATTACATAATATAATAAATAACCATACAATATTCCAATAGTTCTAATACTCCCAAGTCTCATCACATAGTATATTATTCTCTCATAACCAACCAGTTTCCTTTTCTACGCCCCAACACCTCCTGGGAAGAACAAGCAACAACCCTTACCTGTTCACCAAAACCCGGTAAGAGCATTACTTTCCTTAGGACTTACAAGCAACCACCCTTGCATGCTCACCAAAACCCGGCAAGAGCACAACCCTTACTTGTTCATCAAAACCTCGACTTCCAAATCTTCATATGGACGCCACTTGATTCTACACCCTTTAATGATTACATTGATCGATCCTTGCTGCCACGAGTATTTACTCGCCCCTCCGACTACAGGCTACCACCTAATAGTCCACACGCGGGAATAAATTTGCCACGGCCACGATCCGCGACACCAAGTGGAGTTCTCCAATACGAACCACAGTCCGTATTTGTCCCAAGACTACCAAACTCGTCGGATAACACCGAGAAGGGTAATCTTCCAGAACCCATCTGAACGAGCCACGATCTCGCACAATCCATTAGATTTCCAAAACCACCAGGCTACAACTTTGAGTGGCCACGTGTTACCCCAATACAAGTTGCACTCATAACTGGGCCCCCAACAAAGCATCGCATCAAGACCTCCATCCAAAGCTGTGAAGAATCCCTCACATAATCCATCACTACATTCAAAACCACCTAACATAACATCCACATCGCTAGGTTAACTCGCGTTTTAGACCACCTGGCAGAACACTTGGCGTCATTGGGTGCCAACCCACTGGATTTTGGTCTAAGCCCAGTTCTACAACACACTGCCTGGCGAAACCACTTCTTGGGTTTTACTCTAGAGTTCACTTTGTGGCCTATCTCCTGGTGGTTTACACCGTTTCACCATATGCCACACCAGTAACTGATAATTTACTGGTATTTGACACTCTAGAATAGGTTCCAATGAACCTATTTACACAAAACACTCAGTTCACACAAAACATGCATCCATGACAAGTAAATACACTTTCATATCATTAAGTTGAACTCAACTACACAATATCATATGTCATACATCAAACACAACCATATTCTTGCTTTTATACATCCCGGAGAATCACAATAAATCCACATAAAACCATTAAAACAAAGTGTTATACCCAACACAAAATCCTAGACAACCAAACAATACAAAGTAGGAAGAACATAACCATTACCCTAAAAATATCGCACGGACAATAAAATAGTAATAATGATAATCATAAAAAAACAACAATAACAATAATGATAATAATAATAATAATAAAGCGAAACAATAAAAATAAAAATAATAATAATGAAAATAATAATAAAATAAAATGAAACAATAATAATAAAACAATAATACTAATAAGATAAAATAATAATAATAAAATAATAATAATAAATAAAGCAAATAATAAATAATAATGATAATAAAATCATAGATAAAATAAAAAATGATAATAATAACAATAATAATAAAATAATAGTAAAATAAAATAAAATAATAATAATAATAAAGATAATTATAAAACAAAATAAAATAAAAATAAAAATAAAAATACTAATAAAAATAAAAATAAAAACAAAAATAATGTAAATAATAATAATAATAATTATTATTATAATAATAAACAAAATTTTAAAAATAAAAATAATAATGAAAATGAAAATAATAATAAAATGAAATGAAACTAATAATAAAACATTAATACTAAGAAAATACAATAATAATAATAATGAAATAAAGCAATTATAATAAAACAAAACAATGATAATAATAACAATAATAATAAAATAAAATAATAATACTAATAAAAATAATTTTAAAATAAAATAAAATGAAATTAATAATAATAATAAGAATAATACTAATAATAATAAAAGGAAAAATAATAAAATTAACTATAAAATTAATAATAATAATAATAATAATAATATAAATAATAATAATAAAACAAAATTATAAAAAATAAAAGTAATAACAATAAAAATAATAATAAAATAAAATCAAAATAATAATAAAAAAGTAATACTAATAAGATAAAACAATAATAATAAAATAATAATAATAATAATAATAAAATAAATCAATAATAATAAAATAATTATGATAATAAAATCATCATTAAAATGAAACAATGATAATAATAAAATAATAGTAAAATAAAATAATAATAATAATAATAATAGTAAATAATAATCATAATTGAGTCATATATAGAAGAAAAACTTTAAACATCACACCTAGACAGAAAGAAGAATCATATTAATCATAGCATTGATGAGTTCACAAAGACAACTCAATACAATGGAAACCACAAGTACACACATACTCTCTCTAAAACCACATACAACACATACAACAAACATCAAGAAGTTAAACCATACAAGAATTTGGTTCAGGAGAAGACTTTCATGCATCAATATATATATATATATATATATATATATATATATATATATATATATATATATATATATATATATATAAATATATAAACGTAATTGCATATAATATCATTAAAACATGAAATGACAGCTCCCCTAACCATAATTGATCTCTCCTTTGATATCCACCCTTGGACACTCCTTCCAACCTTTTAATACTCTCTAAGTCCTCTTTTCAGGGTTCTAAAACTCCATTTTGGTAGCCACATGAAAATGCCTTCCCACGAGCACCACTCTCCTCCCTCTCATCCATTATTAGCCTTATTAATTATCCCTTAATTACCCAAAACGAAAATAACAATTAACACCATTAAGAGGTGAGAGTTCATTGCACTGTAACATATTATTCCATGCCTCTTTCGTTTCTCTGACGACTACTAGGGTTTCTAGGTTTTCCCTAACATTGTAGAACAAAAAATATAATAAAATACAAATAAGTCAAGACTAAATTGTGCTAGCCAAGGTTCAAACCAACCCTAACTCAATTACCAAACAATTGCACAAGCATTCAATCAATTCATATTTCATGATAATTTTTACACCTTTCGTGATAATTCTTACACCTTTAGGATTATATTATCACACACCATGGTCAAGCATATTATTAAAATAATAAAACAATTAAATTAATATACTAATGACATACATAAGGCTCAAACCCAAGTCCTCTCATAATAATCAAGTACTCTTAACTACTTGAACTACCATTACTCCTTGCCTTCTTTTTCCATATTAATTAAGTTAAGGATTCCTGCTCTCACATTTATTAAATAAATAAATATTTATTTATTTAATTTTCCCGGGTCTTACAATCTCCTACGCTATCCTACAATTAAGTTTCATATTATTTGTATTTTAAGGAGTTTCTTGAGAACAAATACTAAATCATTCATCATTTTAGGTGTCATAAGATTTCTTTTCAAGGAATGTATAGAAGAGTAGGTAAGAAGAAAAGCATAGTTGTCCAAGTAGCTTAAGAGCTATCTTTTGAAGTGTTGTTGCATGATCTCCATCAACAGTCCATTATGATTTTGCATCCATTTTACCTTTATCCCTTAAAGAGTCAACATTCCAAAATCTTCCCTTCCATATGAAAAGTTTGCAAACTCTATATTTACTTATCTCTTTACATCCACATCACATCTTAAAATATTTCTTCCTTTCATTACTAAGTTCCAAATCTTGATGTGGGGCAAATCTTTGTGAATCTTCATTTAACCATTCATGACTATAATATCCACAATATTAAAAATGATTAAATATGTTTTTGATCCCTTAACTTTCAATAAAAATTTGAATTATTCCCTCTTTGAAACTATGGACTAGTTTAGTTCTTCATCTTAAAAAATGAGTGGATTTAGTCCTTTTTAACCAAATTTTGTGAAGTTTACTTGATGTTTGAAATGCATTTCTCAGCTAACATTGAAGCGAAAATGTATTAAACGGTGTAAACAACTCAAATGTTATCTTGAAACGCGTCTGAAATGTCAAATAAACATAACAAAATTTTGTTAAAAGAAATAAATCCACGTATTTCTAAAGTTGGGAGGCTAAATTGGGCCAAAATTTTGAAGAAAGACTAATTCCAATTTTCACTCAAAGTTAAGGGACCAAAAACATATTTAATCCTATTAAAAATACATATACATAAAATAATATAATATTATAAATTTATGGTATTGTAAATAAAATGTATACAATAAAATGTAATCATAAAATAATTTAAAATATAATGTATTACCTTAAATTTAAAGAATGAGAATGTAACTTTTAGTCCAACAATCAATTAATACTGAGTTTATTACCTAAAAAAAAGATTAATGTTCAACTTTTTTCTTTCTTTCATATTGGTATATGATCTTTCTCACATCTTAAATAATTGAATCTCACATTTCATATACTAAGTGAATAGTAATTGTTGGGTTAGGCTCTCAACTATCTGTCTAAAAAGTCCAAACTAGTCAAGCTCGTTTTCCATCACTATTTAATGGTAAGTGGAGAGGGTTCCTCTAGCTCAGAAGAGAGAGGTTTATTTTTCTCAACCTTTGGAAGAGAGAAAAGAGAGAGAAAATTTGTTGGCTGAGTTCTTCATTTGACCAATGGAGGTATGAGATTAGAGAAATCAATCTCACATTGTTGCTCTATTTGGGTTTATTCTCCTTTGTTCTTCATATTTGAGAACATTATTGCTTTGATGTATTGGTTGGTTATAGGTGCTTGTTTGCGCTTTTGATTGGACTCTCTTGTACCTATATTTGATATTAATGGAACTTGATTTACTAGCTTGTGCTTGTGGGTTTTAATTTCTCACATTGAAAGGGTTTTCTCACATTAAATATATTGGTGTTGTCTTTTGTGATTATTGTTGTCATTTTATTTTGTTGTTTTTCCTCAAAGATTCTTGCAAGTTTGGGGAAATTATTTCCATTGCATACTTTGATATTTTTAGTTCTAGTTATTGTCCCCCCTCCCCATCAAAGTGGCATCAGAGCTCTTTGATATTTACCTTTTTGAATGATGAAGACAAATACAAAGATGGTTTCTTTAAATGGTACAAATTATCATTTATGTAAGGGTAAGATGAAAGTCTTATTGTTTGTGAAGAAATTGCATCTTCCCCTTTTTGCTACACAAAAAGTCAGATTCTATGTCTAATGAAGAATGAGACTTTGAGTACCAACAAGTGTGTGGTTTTATTCGACATATGTAGAAGACAATGTTTATAATCACATTACTAATAGGACAATGATAAAACTTTGTGAGAGAAGATTGAGTCTTTGTACGCTTCTAAGTCAGGCAATAATAAATTATATTTTTTGAATTGTTTGATGAATTTGAGGTATAGGTTACTATATACTCTACCATAGTCTTAGGAGATGTTTTGGGTTTCAATTACAAACTTAGCCCTTAATGGAATTGTTTCTTTCCAGATTGTAAAGAGTAATGCTCTTAATGAAGACATGAAAAAGAAGACACATGGTTTTTTTATCTTAGTGTGAGGTGTTTGTCACAAAAATAGGGGTAGAAGTCAGAAAAATTAACCGAAGGATGGTAGAGAGAAGAGCAGAAGTAAGTCCAAGTCAAGATATAAGAATGTGGAGTGTTGTTATTGTAATAAAATAGGGCACCTTCAAAAATATTGTTTTAAGAGGAGAAAGGAGAATAAAGAGGAAAATGGCAAGCAAAAAGAGAATGATCATGATGATTATGATCGTGTTACTACTACAACCATAGGTGGTGATCTTGTTCTTCTTCATGAATTTGAGTATGTTAATCTTGCATGTAATGAGATCATATGGATTATTGATAGTGATGTTACACCGAGCAAGGAGTTCTTCACATCTTGCACTTCTGGTGACTTTGGAATGTTAAAGATGGGTAATGATGGAGTTTCAAAGGTTGGTGATGTTCGCTTGCAAACCAATAAGGGAGTGTAATTATTACTCAGAGGAGTCAAACACGCTTCAAATGTTCATTTTAATTTGATCTCTGTGCATTTGCTTGATGATAGTGGTTATGACAATCACTTTGGTTTTGGTAAATGGAAACCCACTAAAGGTAACTTGGCTATGACCATAGGGGAGAAAAATTATAAATTGTATTGGACTAAATCTTTGGTTGCTAAAGACAATGTGAATGATATCTATATGGACACATCTTTGTGGCACCGAAATCTTGGGCACATAAGTGAGGAAAGGCTTAATTACTTAGCCAAAAAAGATGTACTTTTGGGACTGAAGAGCGCAAAGTTTGAGAAATGTTCACATTGTATGGTTAGCAAACAAACCAGAGTATCCTTTAAGAAGCAACATCCCTCAAGGAAGTCAAAGTTGCTAGAATTGGTGCATTCAAATGTGTATGGACCATTAAAGGTAAATTCATTTAGTGATGCACTTTACTTTGTTACTTTATTTGATGATTGTTCTAGGAATTTATGGGTCTACGCACTTCAGCGAAAATATCAAGTACTTGAAAAGTTCAAGGAATTTCATGCTTTGGTTGAGAGGTAATTAAGCAAGAAGCTGAAACGTATTCGTATTGATAATGGTGGTGAGTATCGTGAACCTTTTGATGTTTATTGCAAACAATAAGGTATCAGATATGATAAGACTCCTCTTAAAACTCCTTAGTTGATTGGTTTAACAAAGAGGATGAATAAGAGTTTTGTTGAAAGAGTTAAATGTATGCTTTATGAAGCAAAGTTGCATGAGCATTTTTAGGAGAGGCATTGCTTGCAACTATATATGTTATTAATCTTAGTCTTGTAGTTGCTTTGGATACCACGATGTCAAATAAAATTTGGTTTGGCAAGAATGTTAGCTATAATCATTAGTGTGTCTTTGGTTGTAAGGCATTTATTTATGTTTCAAAGGATGGAATTCACACAAACGCTCTTTGGCATAAAGTTCTTCATTTTGACCATTGAGATCATTAATTGGAGGTCTAAGGTTAGAAAACCCAATTTCGCATTGTTGCTCTATTTTGGGATTCTCTTTCTTTGTTCTTCATATTTTATAGCATTATTGCTTTGATGTATTGGATGGTTATAGGTGTAAGTTTAAAATGGTGATTTAAGCCAAGAAGGGGGGCTGAATTGACTGTTTAAAACTTTTTTGAAAGCTTAAAACCCCTTTTAATTGAATCAAATAGGCTAGAGAATTAGAATGTAAAAGCTGCAGAACATTACACTTTCAATCGGTCAAAAAATAAAACAGCAGGCCAATTTGTTCTTGTGCTATGAAAAAGTCGATTAAAATTTCAAATAAATCGGCTAAAATCCTGGGAATTTATGCAGAATGCAGAATTCGCAGATTTAGCTCAAACAACAAAATTTTACATACAAGACTTGTTAAAATCAATATTTCTAACAAGTATACAACCTCAGATTACACAAGGAGGCATGAAAGCACAACAAAGAATGGATTACTTGGTTTTCTTAAGTTTTTAGAGTGATTCAAAGTGAGTGAGATGAAGGAAAGAGAATTGCACAGTTATTTTTATACCGGTCTCAATCATAGAGCTACATCTAGTTTACCAGGGCAACCTGAGTTTGGTTTCCACTATATTCAAAAGTTTTACAAATCACACACCAAAATTACACTTTTGAACAAAGAAACTCATAAGATTTTTGACTCACACAAAAAATTTAGACTCACACCCTACAAGAATCCCACTTACAGACTTAAAATCATATGAGGCAAACAACCAGAGGCACAAGAACAACAAAACCTGATGGTGGCTCTCCTTAGCCAACCATACATGTTTTCTTCAAGCTAATCCCAAGCCAAAATGCCTCCAAGATCAACTAAGATCTTCAATCAACACGTTGCAGTTGTGTATTGTCGAGAGAGAAAGTTTTCCAATGATAAATGATAAGATTTCGCGCTAAAAAACTCAGAAACTTGGCTTTTTTTCTTGAAAACACAACATATATAGTGTGGTTTAAGTGAAATCAATCGATTGAATTTTCCGTATAGTTAGTTGATTTCACTTGACTTATGTGAAATTAGTCGATTGAAAAATAATTCAACTGATTGAATAAGTTACAGTTTAAAACTATTGCAACTAACCTTTTAACTTGTTGAAAATCCATTCAATAGATTAAAAGACACATTTCAACCTGTTGAAAACTATTTCAACAGATTAAAAACACAATAAAGACCAAATACATCAAAGTAATGCTACAAGGTCTACAATGTGAATTACAAACATCAAACATTCTTTCCTAATGATAGATCCATGTGGAGGCCACGCGTTCAAGGCTTGTTTAATCATGAATACTATTAAATCTCCATAACTTCATCAATGAAGGCATAATTCCAAAGTAATGACTCCAAGTAGTTTCAACAAAGCTTCATCAAATCTTCACATGTCAACAAGAATAAATGATGTACTAAATTGAGTGTCTTCAACTTTTGGAGTTGATGGGTTTGGTGTGGATGCAGGTAGTGGACTTGACATAGAAGTTGAAGGTTGGTCTGATTGAGTTTTTAAAAGGGTTAAATATGTTTTTGGTCCCTTAAGTTTCAGTGAAATTTGGAATTAGTCCCTCCTCAAAATTTTATACCAATTTAGTCCTTCATCTTTAAAAATGCGTGAATTTAGTCCTTTTAACCAACTTTTGTTAAGTTTATCTGACATTTCAAGCGTATTTTATGATAGTATTTGAATTGTTTATACCGTTTGATACATTTTCGCTTCAATGTTAACTCAAATATTATCATAAAATGCGTTTAAAATGTCAAATAAACTTAATAAAAATTGGTAAGAATGACTAATCCATGCATTTCTAAAGATGATGGACTAAATTAGTATAAAGTTTCGAAGATGGACTAATTCCAAAATTCACTGAAACTTGAAGGACCAAATACATATTTAACCCTTTTTAAAATGAAAGTACTTATGTTATGGGCAAGTTGTCTACACATGACACATCTTTTCCGTATTCCCCATTTTCTCAGTTGTCATTCTTTTTTAACTCTGAAGGTTGTAGTCTTCTTTTCTTCTTGGGTCTTCTAGGCAATACCCATTTGGTTGGAGGCAACATATCAGGAAAAAAAGTAACCTATCACACTTGTTGTCCATTTATTGAGTAGATAATTGAGAGGTAGGTTTCTTCATAAGTTGATTTCTTAAACCAATGAGAGATAAAGTCTTCTTCGTTTAGATTCAAAAATTTCATTGAAGTGAGAGAGTGACAACAAAGAACAACACTTATACTCCATTTCCTGTAGATGCAATCCATATTGCCCACGTTGACCACAAATTTATCACCAATATTTGAATCGTGTTTGACGTCAAATAGCTTCTACGCTGACTAGCTGCCATATGAAACAAAACACAATTAGAATGATTCCATTTGACACTAATGAATAAAGAAATGTGTCATTACTGGTATCTAATATTAACTCCATCTCCCCAAAAGAGTTTATTATCATGTATATATTCTTTTATAGTGCTTTATAAAAGAACCATCAACACAGTTTGATGCCTTTGATTTTGCTCCAAATGCTAATAACCAAGGATAGAAATGTTCCACTTAAAAGCTTATTGTGTATTGATAAAATGGTTATTGAAATATTTAAATCAGTTTTAATATTTTCTAAATTAGTGTCTAAAAATATAAAGTTTTATTTAATATAAAAGATTTTTTTTAATAGATAAATGATTGTCTCAAATTTAGTTACTTACGTATTAACGTAGTCCTAATTCTAAATATATCTTTCTTAATTAAATGTCACCAAAAGTAGTGTATATATATAAAATTTTTCTCTTGCATATAAATATTCTTTTAAATAATTAACTTAAATTTTAAATTAATTTTTTAATTTTTATTGTCAAATAATTTTATTATTATTATTAAATAATTTAAAATATTATTAATTTTAAATTATAAAAGCTCATTTTACAAAGATAAATAATATTTTTCAATAATACTATATTACTTATAAAATAAAAAATAATTGTAACACACAGAAATGTAATTTTTAATTATTGAATTTATTTAAAAAGTTAAATTTTATTATTATAAATAAATGTTAAATTATTTATTATAATTATTATGTAATGATTTTTTCTCATAAATTACTTATTTATTTCTCGATGTTTATAATAAAAAATTTTCTTATTTAATTGTAGTTTGAATTAATATATATAAATATATCTATATATAATTGTTTAATGAATGCTTTTACTATTTATTTATTTTAAAATATAATATTTAAATTTAATGAATTTTATAAAATTTGTTTTTAGTATGAAATATTAAATATTGTTAGAAAAATATCCCTAGTGCACTGATACAGATGCTAATAAGCTTACAAGAGAGAACCACTGAACCAGAGAATTGTTACCAGGTGCAGGTGTTTTGGGAAGTTTGCTTGAGTTCTCACGAACCAACTCAAGAAGGATTACATGCATAGAGTAAATTCGGTTCAGGGGAAAAGAAATCTGAATTAAAGCGTAATTATTAAGCATCATGGCTATTTTGATTTGAGCGTGGCAGTGCAGTAGCATCACCTGTGTGTTCCTCTTTCAGTTTCTTTCAGTGTTTGATGTTAATGCCGCTGGTGCGTGTTGCAGTTGGTGCAGCGGTGCGAGCGGGCACCCGTAATTGGGTCCGGTGTGTTTCGGGTGGGGCATCGAGTCCGAGCCTTTCGATATGGCGGCGGAAGAAGGAGATTGGCAAAGAAGGGCTGCTCGTGGCCAAAGAGCTCAAGAGGCTTCGGTCCGACCCGGTCCGCCTCGACCGCTACATCCGGTCCAGCGTCTCCCGCTTGCTCAAGTCCGACCTAGTGGCCGTCCTCGCCGAGTTCCAGAGACAGAACCAAGTCTTCCTCTGTATCAAGGTTCCCTTTTTCGGCCTCAATCTTCTCTTTTTTAATGCGTTAGTTAGAGCTTCGTAGCAAGTATGTGCAATGTGCCTTTATCTGATTTGAACAGTGCCAAAATGATTTAGTGGAAGTCAATTTATTAGCTAGATTATGGAATCAAATTCAATCACTACTTTACCAAGTTCAATCCATGAAGAGAATAAGCTTGCTAACCCTAAGTCCCTATGACAAACCTCTTATGGGTCACCAAGAAGGAAGGCATGTTTCATGTCCAAGTAATGGGAAAGCATACAATGAATGGTTGCCACAGCCAAAAAAGAATAGGCAAACGAATATCTGGGTAGCCACCAAAGGGATTCATTTTTGTAGCAGAGACCAAACTCGAACTGATGGCTCATTGGTCAACTAGAAAAATATAAAGGATTACACACCTGACACCATTGAAGGGATAGGAAGATGTAAGAAAACAATAGAGGGAGGAACATAAGTAGCAAGGAGAGACTATGGTTGCCAACGCCTTCACTTAACTCTTACACATTTATAAGTTTATGATTCTATCATCAAGCACATGTTAAATCATGTATAAACTATGTTTCTGGTAAACTTTGCCAAATTTGATATACTCTCAATTCTGTTGGTTTGTGATAGTCGCGTAAGATTTATGCAAAACTTGATTTCCTTACTAATATAGTGTAGTGGTAAACCAAGGTATCAATCCAAGGAGAGGTGATGAATTTGAGTGCATGTGAGTGTGTAAGAATGATTTAAATGGAGGAAATCTCATAAACTATATCTAAAGAAACTTAAAATATCCTAAAAATACTATGAAAATGAAGAACAACACTCAAGCTAAGTAAAGAAACTATACTGAAACAGAACACTAGTTATAATGCGTGAAAGTCATGGTTTCTACTTCTAAATTGAAAATCAGTGGATGAAATTTACATATGCGTGGTTAAAATGTATGGATGAACAACATGGAAGGTGTTACAAACTTTAGAATGGAGTAAGAATGCACAAGAATGCAAAACACGAAAGTGTTAGATGAAATGCTTAAGAGAATTAGAATGCATGCAAAGTGTTTGTTAAAATGTCACACTGAACTCTGGATATGAATTATGCAATGCTGATGCTTGGAACATGATTTAAACATCTAAAGCAACTAAAATATGTATTTATAACTAGTTAGAATCAATAGAAACCGAAAATCACAATTAGAACCAGAAAATCAAGGTTATAGCGATGCATTGAAAATGTGTATATGAAGGTGGAGGACAATTTCGGATTCATCCATGGAATGCATTAACAAGTGATTTAATCATGCAAAGAATTTCAAAACAACATTAATTAATCATAGAAACTCAAACGAAATCAAAAGAACAAGTAAAACATAGGAATAAAAAAAAATCTAATATCATAGAACCAACAAACATAAACCGTGAAAAACTGTCAAACTTTGATTTTGGCATTTTCTTTGTTTAATTTGAGAAGCAATTGTGCAAATGGATTCTAATGTGTAAAAGAAACTTGTGATAATAGAAAACAACAAACTTGAACAGATTAAGGAAATTGAAGCAAAAACCAGAATCAGTGTTTGAATTTGATTGTATTGAAAGTGATCTCACTTGATCAAGGCTCACTGTGTAGTCACTTGATCTAAGGTGGTTACTTTTCACTCTCCAGATTTAAGCATGGTTCCACACTTAATCTAGTGTTTGAGAAGCAAGAACAACACCAATTCAATCAAACCAAACAACTAAAACTCAAAATTGAATCAAAACTCAGAAAATGAGATGAAGAACAGTGAGAGCAAAACATGAACAATTCTAGTTTCTATTAATCAAGGTTGACTGTGCAATCACTGTTTGATTCGGTCACTGTGTACTCTTTCTATTATTGAATGTGTTTCCACACTCAAAACTAGTTTAAAAAGTGAAGAACTCCATCAAACAGTAAACTACAAACTATCACTGTTTTGTCCAAAACAAATGGAAAATTGATGGAAGAGAAAAGCAATCGGTACATTTGCTTTAGAAACGAGATACATTGTGTTAGAAACTTAGAATACAAAGAATAAACAGTGGAAATGGATGGATTTACACAAAGCTTGAAGAAACTTGGCACCACAGCCTACCGTGCGGTCAATGGCGCAACAAACAAGTACTCCAAGTGCTGAGGAAATTCTCCAAAACAGAAAAATGGAAACTGGAAAAATAAGTGACGAACTCTCCCTCCAAAATAGTTTCCTAGTCTTATATATATCCCTTAACCCAACCTACACTCAACTAAACTCTATGGTTAACATTTTAACTTCTAAAACTGGAAAACTGAAAATTAACTAACTAAACCAAACTAGACTATCTCCTAGACTAAACTTAGTTAACTCTGGTCCATCTGGCAGTAAAGGGCACTCCAATGGTCATTTTTGCCTTCAACACGTCACATGAGATGTCTCTTAGTGTCTACAACAGCTTGTACATGGATTTGAGCTTCAAATGTGAAAGTCAACTCTAAGGGCAAAGTTCAGCATATGAATAAGCTCCAAACTAATTTCAGATTCTGCAATTGCTGGAAGTTATGATTGATCCTTCTTTAATCAGCCTAAAACGGATTGAATGTATTAACCTGTACCAAAATCACAAAACTCAAATTAGTATATTAGTTCTCTAAGAAAATAGGAAACTAGGCTAAACTCAAACTCTATTCTAGACTAATCTAAAAGTTACAAAACTGCAGAATTTTAAAAATCTAAGAACAGAACTTACTACTTCTACAATATCTAAAATAAAACTAGTATTATACTACCAAAGTTAAGTCTAACTAAGCCTAATCACTAAACAACATTATCCTATCTACTTAAGCTAATTATACTAGAATATACTACACTAGAAACTAACTAACTACTAGTTTACTAAACTAATTACTGAACTAAAACAGAATTTAATCAAAAAGTTTACTCCTAAGATTATATATCCATACTTATACTAGGTACTCTATTCTAGCTGATCGAACTAAGCTAAACTAACTAACCTAAGCTAACTAAATCTAACTACTGATTTTAAGTCTAAAAACCAGAATCTAAAACTAAAAACTTATTCTTTATTCTAAATTCTAAAACTATGTTTGACTAGTACTACACTAGGCTATATAAGCTATACTACTCTAGTCTAGGATTCATTACCAATTCTATTCACTAGTACTAAACTAGATTACTAAACTACTAAGCTAAATGCCAATTTAATTCTAATTCTATAAGTGAATTTAAGCTAATCAACCATAAACTATCCTAAAATTCTACAATCCTAAGCTATTCTAGAACTAATTCTAAGACTAACACTAAAATTGCATTAAAAACACCTAATTAAACTAAATTTTTAAAACTAACCTAAAATGCTTTCTATAGTAAATATAATCTAAAAACTAAAAATTAACAACTTAAATCTACCCAAAACAATGCAATTAGTTCAAAATTATTGATATAATCATGACTTATCAGTTTGTAAGCCTAGTTTCTACATGGCTGTACCAAAAAGTACGTCTTAGTTGATATTAGATACATGGGTCAAATTGTCTCCATTCTACATCAGAATAGAAAATGAACTGACAGGATCTAACTCAACCCAAAAGGTTATATCAGGAAGGGAAGATTACCTAGGCTTAGCCATGTACTTACTGAGAGTAGAATCTTAGCACTTGCTCCTCATGCCTAGGAATAGATATCTAGAGTGTTAAAGCTGGTAAAACTAGGCATTTGTGAGTGATCCATCATCAGGACTGGGATAGGCTCTGATATTAAAACGGAAAATTAGTTGAGTCTAATTCATCCCTAAAAGTTAGATCAAGGGAAGAGGATTGCTCAATTCATTAGGTCGTATGGGGTGCTTGGGTGGTATGTCCTGCAAATATGGGCTATTAATTCTGAATTCTGTTACATACATACATACATACATATATATATATATATATACATACATATATATATATATACATATATTGTTACATAAAGCTAACTTTTATTCATCATGTTATGTATTTAACAGTTGGATCAAGAAAGGTATTATGTAACATCTATTAGGTTTTACTGTATTTTTATGCTATAAGGAGAAGGAGAAGTTTATTAAGATTTGTTGTTTAGTTAGTTAGTTAGAGGGCTTAAGGAAGAAGGATAGAGAGGCGCAGATTTGTTATTATTGTAAATATAGCATTGACTCTTTCAGAATGTAGAAATCCTTTGTGAAGGGAAAATTCTCGGAGCAGAGATTTGTCTACTATTTTTTGTTCTTTTCATGCTATTCCATAAAAGAATTTCTTTTCTTTTTAATTTTTGGTTCATAGTAGTATCACGTGTAGTTGGAATGGTAAATACTTATTATAGACATGCTATTAATTTATGTTTATACTCCAGAATATGATTTTTGAATAATATTTATGAAGCATATAGTTTTACTAAGTTTAGGATTAGAGTTTATAAAGTGTTCATCGTTTTCCCTTAGTACCAAAAGAAGATAAAATGTTGCAGATGTAAACACTTGAGCATCGGGGGTGGATGGCTGACCTACCTAGACTAACAAAATTTCATTATTGAAATTATGACAATCTTCGTTCCAACTTATGTTTTTGGTTGTATTTTTTGCGCCATCTTAAAAAAAAGAAAATTCTTTGAGCAATACATTCACCTCCATTGAACCTTGATGTAACAGTAAAATTGTCCCTTGCATTTTCAAAGGTACGAAAGACTCTGTACGATGACCCTCTCCATAATTTTGCATAGTGAAGAGCCTTCAGCACGGGGATACGTTAATTATCAACTCTTTTTGAACTGCTTTTCTTCATGCCCTTATGTTAATGTACTTTATTACTGAAAGTCACCTGTTTAACCATAAAGACTGCAAAAGCTAAAATTTCATCAAATATTTAATTTCTTCTAGTACTAATATGGTGTTTTATTAACTATTTATTATCTCATTCATATGCACTGACTATTTAATGACAAATCCTTGGTTCCTTTCTCAGTTGTATGAAATAGTCCGGAAAGAAATATGGTACAGGCCGGACATGTTTTTTTACAGGGACATGCTGATGATGCTTGCACGAAACAGAAGGGTGGAAGAAGCTAAGAGAGTTTGGGCTGATTTGAAAGAGGAACAAGTTTTATTTGATCAGCATACATTTGGGGATATTATCAGAGCTTTTCTGGATAACGGGTTGCCCTCAGAGGCAATGGAGATATATGAAGAAATGAGACAGTCTCCTGAGCCTCCTCTTTCATTGCCTTTTCGTGTGATACTGAAAGGGCTCATTCCTTACCCAGAATTAAGAGAGAAAGTAAAACGTGACTTCTTAGAAATTTTCCCAGATATGATCATCTACGACCCTCCGGAGGACTTGTTTGAAGATAATTAGCAGGAAAACGATGGAGATAATAATATTATTGCTTATTTCATAATTAAGTCAATTTATCCACAGTGAGATGTGCATTTTATATGTTCTAAACTAATTTTTTTATCCCATATATCTTACTTAATCAATGTTATTTATCCATAGTTTGTATTATCCTTCAGTGATTTCAAGTACCACAAGTCCATATTTCCATGATTTTCACCTAGCATGTTTTATTGAAATCATCTTAGTGATTAGCAGGTCGTATAACCGATCAATTAGATCATTCGCATTCCCTTTTAATAGGAAATTGTACCAAACTACCTATACAATAGCATAGTCAATATTTTAATTCTGCATAAATACCCAATATAGTATGATTCTTTATAAGAATAAAAATATATCCTGTAATCGTCTAATATATATATATATATATATATATATATATATATATATATATATATATATACACACACACACACACTACATTCAACACAACTAAAAAAGAAACAATAAATTCCGTATAGGCGCAGGATAAAAATATCACTGCTTCCACTATAAGTAACCAATCTATCAATGCAATACAGTCGTGTAATGGCTGCAGTTTCTAAATTCAGCAATATTCTAGTTCAGATGTTTATATTGACTCTGGATATAGATCACACACCCCAAATCCTAGTTCCCGCGCTTAAATTAATTTTGATCCACATATCACTAGTTGCGTAAAATAATGGTTTGGTGGGTATGTGGGTTGTGTTTGAACATGATTTTGGATCTCAACCGTAGAAGGGGGAAATAGTTGCTTTACATTGGGTCAAATCATGAGTTAAAAGCAGACATGATATGAACAATTGAAAAAACTAAAGGGAGAGGAACCTATAGCGTTTGTCCAAATGCTTGAAGAGCATCAACAATCAAGCCATCTACCTCAGCTCCTGGAAGACAGCCAAAGAAAAATAAACAATCTCAAGTTTAAACAATTGAAAAACTTTATAAACATTAGTTGATTTCAAGTTAATTTTATAATGTTAAATTTTGGCATTTGTACCTGGAAGGTTTATAACCTTGGAAACTTCTCCCATGTTAATCCTTGGTCACCATAGCAGCATAAACAACCTTAAGACCTTAGCACATATGCCATATGCATGTTCTTGATTGGAACACTTCGACAACAATCGTCGTGCATATCCTGACATAGCTTCCCAAGGTGATTCAGTATGATTTTCTTCCGGAGGTATAGGGTCACAAGATTTAAGGATTTCCAACATATTTGTCTGCCTTCATATTTATTTAATGACTCTGGGCCCTTTTCAGATGTTTTGCATATTGTTCACAGAGCATGTTACGAGTTTATTCACTGATTTCCTAAATCTCAAGTTAATATTCAACAAATTCATTCTTCTCATACAAGCACTTTGAAGTTGGAAGATCGGAAATTGACGTCCAATCTCTGCAATGGTATTTTGCACAAAAAACTGCACCGGGTTTAACTTTGGATCACCAATTGCCTGAAAATATATTAAGTCATAGATGCTTGGACCACATAAATAATAACATATTCATTGCTTTACAGGAGAGACAGAAATTAGTAATATGAATTTCGGCCCTTCAACTTACAGAACAATAAAATGGACACAAACAGAGGGGGGGAGAAAGTACTCGTTATCCTAGTAAATACTAATTACTGATACTCTAAAGCTATTTATTCATTATAATTCAAGTTATTTTAAAAGAAAATTCTTTTTAATAAAATCAGCATTCATGATTAATTAAAAGTAGTTTCTTTAGTCTTTATCCTTTCTATACTACAACTCATAAAATAACTTCAATATCAATTAGAGTCACAATAGTTTCTGTAGAAAAATATCCCAAAGTACATATGACAACTCTTTTTTGATTTAAGATTTCATCACAAGTTCCACTAATAGTGGTAACAAAATAAGACTACAGAGACACTATATTTATCAATTCAGAACAAACTAAATATACAAGTAACAATAAGAGGTTAATTATTTCATTCAATTTCTCTTTAATATATAAATCCTCTAACTTCAGAGAGTCATTATTTCCACTCAATCTACACTACAATAATCATGTCAATTAAGATTTTGCGGGTTCCTAAACTTCTCTTACCTATCAGTTTTGTCTGACGAAATGAACCTTCTATCACATGTTGGCTTCATTTTGTTTAATATACGTTGGCTAATGAGGAGGATACCATCTTGACGTGTTGGCTTCATTTTGTTTAAGATACATTGGTTAATGAAGAGGATACAATCTTCAGGCACACTCTCCTCAAATTCTTGCATTTATCTAGTGAAAACTTCATTGAGTTGGACAGTTCAAACCTTCAATTGATTCTGTTGAGTGTTAATGTTAGTTTCATAACAATGTTTCAATTGTCCTTTTCTCCAACGCCAATCCAGGAATGCCGATGCAGCTATTTCCAGGCTGTGGTTTCTGAATTCGCCTTTGTTGCATTAATCTTCTTTCTTTGGACATTTCATTCCATTGACCATTGCTAGCATACACGTTTGCAAGAAGAACATAATCACTGCTATGATCATTAGGTTCCAATTCCAACAGATGGTTCCTTATCTTCTCACCCAGTTGAACATTTCCATGAAGTCGACACGCAGCTAACAAAGTCCTCCATACAATTGCATTGCATTCCTCTGGCATATTCTTTATCAAATTGTATGCATCATCAACTAAACCAGCTCGACCCAAGAGGTCCACCATGCACCCATAGTGCTTTATTGTGGGTCGGATGTTATAATATCGGTCCATAATATCAATATATTGCCTACCTTCATCAATCAACCCTCCATGGCTACAAGCACATAGAACCCCCAAGAAGGTAATATCATTCGGCCTCTCCACATTCTGCTGTAACATCTCTGTGAAAAGCGCTAATGCTTCCTCTCCGTTACCATGTGACGCAAGACCGAGAATCATGACATTCCATGAAATCACATTCTTCCTTTTCATGCTGCTAAATATGTGGTAGGCTTCTTCCACTGCTCCACACTTTGCATACATGTCAATTAGGGAATTGGAGACCGATATATTCTCACAAAGCTCGGTATGTTTTTGTACAAGAGAATAATGAATTCGCCTCCCAAAATCGAGGTCTCCTATTGCACCACACGCCGAAAGGGTCACTACCAGAGTGGCGTGATCCGGTTGCAGGCCACTCCGCAGCATTTTAACAAACAGATGGAGAGCTTGTGTATAATTCCGACAAAGCACGTGAGAATTTATGATAGAGTTCCAAGCGACTAAATCTGCATTTGGAATTTCCTCGAACAGGTGGTGAGCGGTTTCTATGTCCTTCACCATACCATACATGTGCATGAGAGAATTCCTGACGTAAGTATGAGTTTGGAGTCCAAGTTTAAGGATGTTGCAATGCAGTTGCTTTCCCAGGGTAACTGATCTCAATCCAGCAATGATTTTAAGAATGAAAGAGAATGTGAAAGTGTCAAGTGCTGCAACATCGCATTTTCCCTGCAGCATTGTCTTGAACAAGTCAATGGCTTTCTCTGGTTGGCGAGCCATCCCAAAGCCCCTGATCATGGTGTTCATTATAAACACATCGGGTTTATCGATTCTGTCAAAAACCCTGACAGCGTAATTGATATCTCCGTGGCCCGAAACCGCGCAAAACTCGATGATCTTTCCCACCACCAGCGGGCTCTTATGGAAACCACTCTGGACTGCACGACCCTGGATCTCCTTCAACTGCTTCATGCTCGAACACTGCTTCAAAAGTCTCAAAACACTTTGTTCAGCCTTCCAAAATGCTCCGTCTTTCGGACTCATTACATTAAAATCAACTTTGGATAGTTTTCATTGATGGCAGCATAACCTCGATCTTCCTATGTGGCAATGTTTATTTATTTCAGTTTATTTTTCGTCACTGCAGCTCCCAACCTCCTGTTTCCAAGGCGATTTTTTTTCTTCCCAGAATCAAACCCAATCACGCACATTTCATCTCCCATTCACCTGTATTATTTTTTCTCCTCCATAACCCTTAGTGAAAATGTCAAGTTCTGTGTAGGTTTGGGGTTGAGGACTGTTGGAGAAAGAATTGATTTGAATGAGGTAGATATTGATAGTGATAGTAGGAGGACTCTTCATAGCAAAAACAAAAATGTGAATATGTTATATGACGCACTTATAAAACATCGTGAAAATGTTGTTGGGAAAGATTTTTGTAGGTTTATGTTTTGGCAGGCTTTCTACGTTCTTGTTGTCAAATAGAATTGGAACAGTTTTTCAGTTTTGTTTGAGATTGTGGATGTCCTTAGAAATTTTGAAAAATATAATTGGGGTATGCGAATATTTGGTGGTAGCTTGTGCATTCCTTATTTTTTGAGCAAAGAAAGAAATACAAGACATTTTCACCTTGTCGGTGACGTTTATTTGTTTGAAAATGATATTTGAACATAGTTTTTAAACTCATTTTTTATATTGTTGACATAGCACGATAGTTTCTTTTTTTAATTGGATTTTCATTAAATAAAATTAAGTAATGCACGTGGAAGCAGTTTTTGAGACAAAGGCAAAGCAAAAAAGTGTTTGGTAGAGAGAACAAAGAACCACTCTATTTGGCTTAGAGGAGATAACAACAAGGAGAACTCATCGACGGAAACACATCCACAAGAAGACTTGGACTGGAGTCAAGATTAGGGTTCATCGAAACCAGTATTATCGCTTACAGTTTTCACACAGTTTCCTTTTATCTTATCGCAGACGTTAATGGTTTTTTTTCTAGGTAAAGTTCTGACCTTTGGGGGAAAATGGTCTTTGTTTTCATTATTGATGGAAGTGTGGTTTACTGTGTTGTTCGTCTTGTCCCCAGCATTTTTCTAGTTATGTATTGTTGTTGTTAATCAAATTTGTAGGACATTTACTTCATTGGTGGCCAATAGTAATTTTTCAGTAGAAGGACGTTGGTTTTTCATTGGTTGTATTTAGTTGGTGTTCTGTGTGTTGCAAAGTTTGGTTATTTGTGGGTTGTGTAAAAAATGTGCATTACTTTCTGTTATTATTTGGTACAATGTTGTTGAATTTTATTGTTTTGCAATAATAGCATATGAAGAAGTTATGGTTGGCCAATTACCATTTAATGATAAGGTATTTTCGTGGTGTTATTTGTATATGTTGTTGTGCATATTTCTATGAAAAGTTATTTGAAGTGGTAATTTTTGGAATTTCATTGATTGTTAGACTCGGTTGCGTATATTTTGTTACACAAAGTTTATTGTTGAAATGAATGGATTGATCTTGGACACACACTGTGCAAGGATTGAGGATACACCATTCAAATGGTGTTTGCATATTGGCAAATCATTACAGATATGTCACCCTCTTTATTAGAGATCTTGAAGCGTTGGTTACCTACTCACGAATCGTTTCGTGTGATGCAACAGTCTGTTTCATTAAGTTGTGTTGACATTTGCATGTCTTTACGATTGGACGTTGATGGTTTAGATGTTGAATTTGATAAAAATGTTTGCGGAGTGGTGGGGTCACTCTTGAGAGACAAATTAATAACACTTGAAAATGTTATTGAAATGATTAAAAATGTGATAGAGAGTGAATTTGATGATGTTGATAATGTATGTTGTTTGTATATATTTGTTTGTTTTGATGTCCTTTATTTTCCTAGATATTCAAAAACTATTAGTAATCTTCCTTGTAGTTCTTTAGACAAAATATAGACAGTCTGTCAAGTTACAATTGGGCTAAAACAGTTCATAATTATTTGGTTAAGAACTTAAATCATGCCTTTCTAGCACTAAGGCAGAAGGAGATTTGCCTTAAAGGCTCAACAATAGTGTTGCAGGTAGACATGGTTAATTGTTATGATGATTTCTTATTTGTACTATATTTAAAATGATGTAATGTACAATGTTGTTTGTTGTAGATATGGGCTGTAAAACCACTTGCTTTATGTGGGCCGGATAGAGAGTTAATGTTTCCAAGAATATTGGCTTGGCCTAATGTTCACTTAAGTCAAGACGCATTGAGATGTTGTTCCAAGAGAGTCAAGTAAGTCAGCATAATTTTTAATTTATATAAATGTTTACTATGTTTTAACACTATGTTGTTATATGTTGTCTTCATTTAGATATTTTGGGAATGGAGTTTGAGACAAGATCTTGAAAATGAAATGATTTATGAAGCATTACAATTTGGTGAGGAACCACAATCCAAAAAATCGCATGTTGATGATAAGTCGGGTGTCGATGAAAGATTTGTTAAAGAAGTTGAGAGTCCATGGAAGACACATAACGAAGATGAAGAAGCGGATAACGGTGTTGGGTGATGATATATTGTCTAGATGTCATGTAGGGGAGGAAGAAGGTGGGCAAGAGGTAGAGGGAGAAGGTGGTGAAGAGGTAGAGGTTGAAGTTGGTGAAGATGTTGATGTTTTTGGGCAGGATGTTCTAGTTGGTGTTGAAACAAGTAAAGAAGACGATGTTGGAAAAGCTTTTGATTTGAACTCTGAAGCTGATGATCACCATTGCGAAGACGTTTCAACGCTTCATGTTCTAGTTCCATATGTTGTAGAACAATCATCAAGTCATGCATTTCAAGTTGATTTGATGAAGTTATATAGGAGTGTTACTTATTTTGGTGTTCCTTACAGATATTATTAATGTGTTGGTTATTAATGTTATAAATTAATTAAACGAACAATTATATTTATAAGTAACTTACTTTGATTTTAGGGTGGTGGGCAACATAAATGGCCAGATTTTGGGTACCTAGAAGTGTTAGGGTTTTGGTCTAGAAAAGAAGGTTGACAATATGGTAATAAGTCTTTTAAGAAATATTCTATGATTAAATTTTTTGTTAGCATTATTTATAAAACATTGTATGTAGGGTGGAGGAAGCACAATAATGTACTTTGAACGACGGAAGTATGGACATGTGAAGAGAATAACTTTCAATCATTTATATACAGTATAAACAATGTTTTGGTTATGAATCAGTTTGGAAAAGGTTTTTAATAAATAATTAATGGCCCTTATTAATGTAGACTCATGTGCTTCACAACTCAAGGAAGATGAACATTAATAGACGGCAAAGGACATTGAATGACTAGCACATCTACTATCATTCAGGACTAATTTCAATACATGATATTTTGGTTGCAAATTTTGTGAGATTCTTATGTTGTTTATATCATTTTTTGTGTATAGATTACTTACATAGTTTATGATAATAGTTATTATGTTATGCAGTTGTTTGCCCCAATGGTGCATGAAAATCATTGGTGGTGCTACGTTGTTAACTAATATCGACAGAAGAAGCTCTACGTATTGGATTCACTTGGACATTCAACCAAAAACCGTAAAAGAATAAACAACGTTGTTGTAAACATTATAGTTTTGCATTAAATGTTCTTTATAGGTAATGATAAATATTTAATTGTTTGAGTTCATGATTGCTCTGTTGTACTTGGTAGGCTCATTACTTGGAATTGCATTTTGGGATGTTATTGAACTATAAAGATTATGAGGGACCAAAATTTGAAGTCCAATGTGACATAACTCTAATTCAACCAAACTTGTTAGTCGTTTGATTTATCTATTTCAACAATTTTTTAATGAAATTTTTGTTTAACATTAGTAGGTTTTTAATTACTTGATTGTGGCTCATTTTAGATATGATTGTAGTGTTATTGTTCTTAAAATGATGGAGTTGTGGAATGGTGAATTTTTTTTTATGGCAATAGCATGTCTCATTACAACAACTTTTCACGCATGCGGGAATTGAACAACGATTTCTTTTTTGATATAGAAATGGATGAGAACAATCGAATATCCAATGTTTTTTGGGCCGATGCAAGAAGTTAAGCGGCATGTGAAGATTTTTGTGATGTCGTATCATTTGACACAACTTACTTCATAAACAAACATGACATGCCGTTTGCTCCTTTTGTGAGTGTGAGTCATCATGGGCAGTCCATTTTGTTAGGTTGTTTGTCTAGCTTTTTTATGTTGGCTTTGATGCATGTCTAACAAGGCACCTGATGGTATTGTCATTGACCATTGTAAGGCAAGGCTTAACGCCATTCAATTCCTAACACAAAACATAGGTGGTGCATGTGATACCTAATGAAAAAAGTTCTTGAGAAATTGTAAGGATACACACATTACAAAGCTATAAAGAGTTAATTGAAGACACTAGTGTACGACTCAATCTCTATTACTGAGTTTGAGTTAGGGTGGGTGGACTTTATTACAAAAAAAATGATTTGAATGTCAATGAATGTCTTTCTACATTGTATGAAGAGAGATATCGGTGGGTACCCCTATTTGAAAAGTTAGTTCTGGGTTGGAATGTCAACCACCCAAGGGAACGAAGGCATGAATTCTTTTTTTGATGGATTCATTAATTCTAGCACTACCTTGTAACAATTTGTGGTCCAATATGACAACACACTAAGGAAAAGGAAGAAAAGGAGTTTGAAACTGACTTTGCATCTGCCAATACTACTGTTGCATGTGGATCCCAAATCTAATTGAAAGATAGTTTCAATTAGAATACAAACACGAAAAATTTGTGGAGGTTCAAAACAAATTTAGGGGTAAGATGAATTATTTCGTGAAGAGTGTATTGAAAGATGATTTCATGAAGGAAGAGTGGTTATGAAATGGTAAAAAGACCCATAGAATGCATGATGTGGTTCTGGACTCGACCACAACAACTATCCAATGTAGTTGTCTGTTGTTTGAGTTTCGATGCATAATGTGTTATCACTGTTTGTTGACCCTAGGACAAGAAGATATTAAATGTGTTCCACAGAAGAATGTTATCCGTCGTTGGTTTAAAATTGTTCGTAGAAGACACAATTTGATAATTGCGGGATACAATGGAAGTAATGACGACCCACGCATGCAAAGGTACCAATTATTGTGCAAGAGATTTTATGATATAGTAGAAGTTGCTTGTGACTCAAACAGTGCATCAAATATGTTGTGTAATGAGCTTAATTCAATAACAAAATCATTAGGGGTACCAACCAAAGTTATGCCCTTTACAATCAATGACGGTGGTGGATGTCAAAGCACTCACGATGTAACGCCCTCAATAACAAACAAAGGAATTGTTCACAGCTCAATTCAAGTGAAAAGGAAGGGAAGACCTCGTTTAAACAGAATGCAATCAACCGTTGAAAAAATATCCAAGAAAAAAAAAACTATGCGTGTAAAAACAAAGCGACTAGGACTTTATTGGTGTGTACATATTATTGTTTATTTTGTAATACATTTTAAATTCATCAATCAATACTGAAACTAACATTTTTTTATTAGTGTCAGGACACATGCTTTATTCATGCACGACCACAGCTACAGGATGTCCACTTCGAAGGGCAACCCACACTTCAACCATATATATGTAATAACGACTTTATGTCCCTATTGACATGTGTGGAGTCAGAAGTTGGAAACATTCAACTATCAACAACAACAACACACAATTGACAACCAACGGAGGTATGAAAAAACAACATCAAGTAGTAATAGGATGTGGTCATGTAGTTCCTTTGTGCCGTTGAAGTGCATTTCCTTTTTCTTAAACCTTTAGTGGTCATTGTCCTCATGTACTAGAAAATTAGTTTGACATAATTATAATATACCTTTTGATGCATATGCTATACACAAACATGATGTTCTTGACGTCGTCGTGTTTGTGAATTACATGTGCATAAATGATTAGCCTGCTTAAAATGTAACATGTCTTTTTAAAATTTTTTGTAATAGTTATTCCATATCCAAAATTATGATTTGGTTGTTACGTTTTGCATAGTAATTAATGGAATTTCGTGATTAATTTTATTTTATAATTCAAATAATAGTTTTTATTATCATTTAATGAAAAATAATATGGCCTTAATAAATTTTGCACCCATTCACTTGTCCATAATAATGTCTCTATCACTAAGTTGAAATTTACGTTACATATATTTGAATGGGTTACCCAATGTTTAACTTGCACCATTTGGAGTAAATAACCTCTTGACCATTCAAACCCAAACTTGTGACCATTACTAACACACATCTTTCCACTCAAAAGTCACGACTTTAGACGACACTTCAACCACCAATATTTATTCCCTTAAATGTGACCTAATTTCAATTTCACATCCGTCTCACAAGAAGCCAATGAAATTAGGCAAACATCAACATCTACCCGATATCATGACAGGGAGTGGTAGTGGAAGTGCATGATAGATGAATTTAGAAGACGCACCTCAGACTGGGACCATAGTGCTGTGGACGTTCACAACCATTAACATACATGAGAAGGTATTTCTTTCTAACTTTCTATGTAGACGTTTGCTTATGTTGATCAACATTTTGCTGCTGCCTTCGAAAAGGAACTCACTCCACAATGGACTTTGGTTGATAGTTTTGGAAATAGCTTAGTAGTCACGTACAACATGGATACACTAAATCCAAAATTTACCAATGGGTGGAAAGATTTGGAAAAAACATACACAGAAGATATATGAGACTCTTACGTCCAATTTCGTTATGTGGGAAACTGTCATTTTCAGATACAATTTTTCATGGCAAATGCACATCAGAAAATATATGGTCAATCTTAGAACATGCTACCTTGCACCTTGGGACAAACTGTTCACAATAAAGTTGACAAAATCTCAAGCACAAGACAGTCATATGGTATTTACTCATTTCTAAATGTTTTTATTGTACTAAGCGTTAATAGTTCTATTTTCAACATATGTTGGTAAACATAATTTTTGGTTATATTCACATGACTTAAATGTTGCTTTTGCTGACGTCATAAAAAGCTTTGAAATGAATGTCATATATCTGCTTGCACAAAGAAGTGGAGTGAAGTGCAAACTACTTGTCTCGCACAAAAAGATCAACCAAGTTTGGACAAGGTTGGAGGCAGTTCAATGTTGAAAATCAATTGAAGGAAGGAGACCGATTTGTGTTTGAAGTTGATCATGCTGAAAAAAAACCTATAGTAGAGGTTTACATTAATCAATGCAATTGTGACGTGGCAGAGTGCATTAATTTAGTGTAACTCATGACATCGACACAAACGCTTCTACCAGTTTCTTCATTTTTATCTTTTGGTTATTACATTTTTAATTTACAGTGCCGTTTTTTTTTATGTTTTGTACCTTGGGAGAAATTTATTTATGAAATTAAGTTATACTTCGTGTTATAATGTGCCAATAGGGGTGATTAATTTTGCAGTTCATCTACGTTTATAAGGTTATTGATTTGATATTAACGACTATTATAAAAAAAATCTTTGAATGAAGTCCTAAATTAAATAGCACCTTATTTGGATGTTGGCCTTCCAAAAAAACGTGTTTAAGAAGTCCAATTCGACCTCCTTCTTAGCCTTGATCTCTTTTCGTGTTTACAATTTGTATCAAGAGCGAGTTCTTGAAAATTACTCAAGTTTTTTATCCTGAAAATATTGTTCGAAAATCATGGACGAAAATAAAATTTCTTTTGTAGAATATGCTTCTATTCATAGGCTTCTTATGTTTAGTGGTATTAATTACCAGTTTTGAAAAGTATATATGAAAATTTTTTAAAAATCAATTGACGAAGGAATTTGGGATGCTATCATGAATGGACCATTCAATTCTAAACATGTTGTTGATAATAAGCAGATTAATAAACCATGAAGCCTTTGGACAAAAGATTTAAAGAAGAAAGCTCAATATGATTGTGCTACTGAAAACATCATCATAGATAAATTCTTTTAGGAATCCCAATGTAGTTGTGCAAAGGACATGTGTGATGTGTTGGAAGTTACACATGAAGAAAGCATATGTTGATTCAAGAGTATGATTTGATTAGAATGCAACAAGGAGAAGCCATTGCATATGTATAAGAGAGATTTACACATATTGTAAATCATCTCATTCGATTAGGGAAAGAGATTGACAAGGAAGAATTGAACATCAAAGTGTTAAAGTATCTTGATAGAAGTTGGCTGCCTAAAGTCATAACAATCTCTAAATCCAAATATCTTTCTACCATGACCACTGCCTCACTGTTTGGTAAGCTAAGAGAGCATGAAATTGAAATGAATAGGTTAAATGAGTAAAAAAACCATGAAAAGAAACAAAAAGTATTCGCACTAAAAAGTAGCATTCAGAAAACTGGCAATTCAAATGATGAAACAACTAAAGTTAGTGACAATGAGAACCTAAATCTCCTTCTGAAAAAAATTGGAAAGTTTCTTAAAGGAAAGGTAAAGATAGAGGTAATAAAAAGATGTTCTATTAAAAAGGAAATGATTATGTTAGTGCGTTTAGCTTTACATGTTATAATTGTGGAAAACTAAGAGAATATCATAACAAGCTAATCTAAAAGTGAATAGTAGAAACTTTATGAAAACTTTAGCAAAGGATATTTTAGAAGGCTTCAAATTTTTATGATACTACAAATATTTTTAAAAGTATTTTAAATTATTATGAAAATATCTTTTCATAATCTTTTTTAATAGTTATGAAATAATCATTCTAAAATAGATAGATATCAATTATGAATTATATATCTAGGATGGTTTTAAGAATTTGTAATTCAAAATATATTTTTTCAAATTACTTTGAGAATATATAGTTCAGAAGTTTTTTAATACATTGCGAAAATTAATTTTCAGAAATCGTAACAATTTTGAAAACTAATTTTCATCATTACAATCTAAGGGGAGGGAGGTGCATGAATAAAATATTGGAGTGGAGAAAACAATGTCTATAAACTAGGGGGCTTCTCCCTGCACCCCAAAGCATTTCTCATGTACCCCCAAAACTTTTTTTATTTCCAATTTTGCCTAAGTTAAAAGTTAAATCAAGAAAGAGAAAAAGCAGTAAAAAAATTATTACCTGCACTGCACCCCTGCACAGCTAGCGAATCTGGGCATGCCTCTGCACCCCCAAAGATTCTTTGACCTAAAAAACACATTTAAAAGGTTCTCTTTTTTCCGCTTCCTCCTCCCTCCTTCTTTGCCTTCATTTGTTCATTTGTGGAGAAGATCATTGAGCAGCAACAAGCACCAACCCAAGAGGAGTCCGTGACGAAACTGAGAGCCACCCTTCCCTGCAGTTAATCCACACACGTCTTCTTCCAGTTAAGTTTTCTCAAATTTGTAATGTTTTTTCGTGTTTACGGTGATTTATGAACCTATATATATATATATA
>Ga0214545_1000387_pt1 | contig 67832 bp, 29 predicted proteins | sample CNSS4metaG_FD_160064 | JGI IMG/M metagenome (GOLD analysis project Ga0214545, IMG submission 160064) | Root nodule microbial communities from cowpea collected in UCLA plant growth center, Los Angeles, California, USA - CNSS4 | ecosystem: Host-associated > Plants > Roots > Nodule | place: USA...
ATCCAACCATTCATATATATTCCATATCAAGATCATGCCAAACTCACCATTCACCACCTATAAACCTTCTTACTCATGCATATTCACCCACATCATGCTATAACATAGAAATTCAATCAAGCATGTACCAAACACCCAAGATTAAAGAAGAAACAGAACAAACGCACGTTCTCATCCAATTCTCACTCAGGCTGAAGGATCTCACTCAAGCGAGAGGTTTCCCTCACTCAGGCGAGCTCCCTTCGCCTAGGCGAGAGCTCAAAAAGAAGGAACAGTGGCCTTCGTGTCCTCTCGCTTAGGCGAGACCTCCTCGCCTAAGCGAGATGGACTCTCGCTCAAAACAAGGGCACGTCGCCTGGGTGACAGTTCGCGCAAGTTTAAGCGAGCAGCCTCTATTACTCTCTCTTGGGCGAGACTGGCTCGCTTGGGCGAGATTATCAGAATTCTCCACGGTTCCCGCGTGCACAAATAGCCATTTCAACCAAATTTGTATTTTTACAGTTCCCAAGCAATGATAACATCAACCAATTATCTCAAACCAAGAAAACAGAATCAAAACACTAGGGAAATCGAATAAAACATTGAACCCTAGCTTCCCTTACCTGGAAAAGGGCTAATATCAGACTTTGACCCTTAAGCCAATGAACCCAGTAGCTCCAAGAGCAGATTTACGAACTGGAACAACGACATAGAAATAATAACAGGGTTACTACTATGAACCCTAACAGAAACCACGAAAACAAACTTAGAAAGGAGGGAGTACGGTTCAAGAACCAACTTACGTGAGACGATGTCAGCTTTTGAGCTAGCACGAACAAGCGGGAACCAAACCCTAACATAGCTCTATTTTAGGGAAAAAGGAGAGGAGTGAGTACTGTTTTTGCAAAGTGAGGACAAATTGAGAGGGTTTGGCCGTCTTAGGGACTTTGGACACCCCATAGGCCAGCGCTTAGGCCCATTAGATTAGGGCAACCCTTAAACATTAGGGTAGATAATATAAGTGGGCCTTACAAAGAAGACATATGAGAGTGAGAGATTATTATAATTTGTGAAAAACTAAAAACACAATGAAAAAGAAAATAAAAATTATGTTAATAAATATTTGGTTTAATTACTCCTTTGATTCATGCTTTCGTTTAACAATGTTAAGTTGGTCCTCCAATTTTTTTTTAATCTCAATTTAGTCTCGATTTTTGAAAATATGATGTAATTTGGTCTTTTACGATATATTTCATTAAATTCCTCGAAGCAGGTCAATGATGATCTTTTCATTAAAATTGAGACTCATAATATGGATGATTTACTTTATTGGTGTAATTAACTTAATCCTAGTGTCAATTTTTAAATAAAAAGAGGGACCAAAAGAAAAATTAAACCTGAATATTTTTATTTTTTATTATATTTAATTTTATATTTTATTATTTATTTACATTAAATGTTATGATTAAATAAAAGAAATAAAAAGTAAAAATTTAATTTTTATTAATTTCTGATATATATTACCTATAATTTAATTTTTTTAAAATTTAATAAATTTTAAATATATTTTTATATTATATATATATAACTAAAAAAAATCAAAATTTTGGGGGGACCAGGGCCCCTCCCTGCCCCCAAAGAGATCCGTCATTGCATACCCATCCCCGTAGAAAAAATTCAACATCATCCCCATATACAAACCCAACGGGTATCAAACTTTTTTCTCATCCCCATCCTCATCGGATAACGGGTATAATCTCGTACCCATACCCGTACCCGTTTCCTTACCACTTCAATATTAATTTTAATTAATTTTCATAAAATAATAAAAAAATACGGTAAAGTAAACATAATATTATCAAATATTCAATATTAGGAGGATGGTTGTTTCTTCCATATCAAATACTTTGAAATAATTATAATTGTTTACATTTTTTATTAGAATACCAAATAAAATTTCATGAGAACCAAAATATTTATTAAACTTGCAAACATTAATGAAACTCTAGTTGATAACATTTAAAAATATTTTTTTAAAAAATATAAAAGAAAAACAAATATTCAAATTAAAATATATTTTAAATGTTTGTTTACTTCAATTTTTTAAAATTCTAATGAATTTCTTTTTTATACACTAATAAAAGTTATAATAATCACTTGATCAAAATGACATAAAGAACAAATAATAAACATAATAATAAAATTTAAACATAAATATTGTATCTTTTAAACTTCAATTTATGTTGGATGTTGATAAAAAAAATTCATGATAATTACATTAAATTTTTATATTGTAGTAAATAAAAGTTATTTATACAATTATTGTGAAAAAAATTACAATATAGTTGATAATGAGTTAAAAAATAAAAAATAACTAGATAAAATATGTCAGAATAGTATTCTACATGATGAAAATAAACAACAAATAAAAATATTAAAAAATTAACAAATGTATAATTAAGAGTATGATAAGATGGAAAATACATTAGAGATCTAATAAAACTTTTCAAATATCAACATATATACTCATTTGTTAAGAAATAACATAAATTGTTTTAGCGAAAAAAAAAGTTCTTCAAATGAAACAAAAATTAATATAATAAGTAAAGTTTTTTTTTATATTACCTAGTAAATTAAATGTTTATGCTATTAAACACTTAAATTGAGAGTATTAAAAATTCTCAGGTGAAAGGAAAATATACAATAAATAAAAATATTAAAAAGTAATAGAAATATTCAAATGGACTAATTCCAAAATTCATTGAAAGTTAAAAGACCAAAAACATATTTAACCCAAAATTTTAATTGACATACATCATTTTAACATAATTACATAAAGATTATGATAAGTTGAAAAATATATTGCAGATGTGAATGGGTTTCATGACAAACCAAATAATTAGAAAAAATAAAAAATTGAGAGTATATATATATATATATATATATGTATGTATGTATGTATATATGGTTACTTAATTAATTGTGAATATTTTAATAATTTAAACGATGACGAATATATGACGGGGACGGGTATTATGGCGAGGATATGTACATCCCGATACCGATTGGCGGACCATGGTTGGGACTAAGGGGAGCCATGGCTCCCCCAAGCTTTTAATTTTATTATATATATATATATATTTAAAATTTATATTTATTATATTATGTTTATTAAGTTATATATATATATATATTATATTTTTATTGTTTAAAAAGTAAAATAAAAATTAATTTGATAGATTAATAACTGGATTAAAGAGATTAAGGTTTTATATCTGGTTATAAGGTTTTTCCACAAGTCATCAAAAAAGTGTGAAATAAAAGAAAGATAGATTAAGAAAAAGAAATTGGAAAAAATAAAGAATAAATAATGCATACTCACACGATCTCATGAATAAGTATCCTACTATGATTTATGGAAATTAAATTTATGATTCTTCCATTACGATATTTTTCCCAACTTAAGTTTTCCCAAATTAGTATAAACCCTAACTATGATTTTAGGAATTTTTTGTATGAAATTGGCATGAAACCTAATTATATTTTCTCAAATTAGTATAACCCAACATTATAAAATGTTGATATTTTGTATTTTTCAACTGCATACAATGAATTAGTTGAATAGTCTGGAATTGAAATAAAAATTAGAACACTCATTTATGTGAATTTAATAAATTAGGAAGATTAAAAATTGAAAGATTTAAATTGCATGGTTTAAGTAAAGGAAATATTTTTTTAATTAAAAAAATTATATATAAAAAATCTAATTTGGCACCCCTAGATATTTGTCCAAGTTTCGCCACTGCCCATACCCATCCCCATACCCAATTGAAAAAGTCGGGGATTTTTCATACACATACCCATACTCATACCCAGTCAATGCAGAGATTCCCCGTCAAAGCAGAGATTGAGTTCGGGCAATACCCACAGGGACAGGTTTATTTGCCATCTCTACTCTTCTCTATCAAAAAAAGTCTTATAACACTTTTAAACTTGTCACCACTATATTTTAAATTTGTCATACTAAAATATTTCTTTGTAAAGTTATTCTACGATATTTTAATTTAACTTCTGTGGATTTCATTCTCTCATTACTTTCAAAATTCTTTTTGCTATTTTTATTTTTATGCCATAGTATTAGAAGACTTATATATATATATATATATATATATATATATATATATATATATATATATATATATATGTTTAATAATATAGTTCAACAAGACCTGATAAGCCTCAATAATATTGAGATACTAAGATATGCTTATAAGAGTAAATATTCTCATATTAACAATAATTATGACAAATTTTAGTAGTTTGATTACGTTATGATATTCTTTAAAAACATATATTTATAGAATATTTGGTATAAGAGGTATGTTGGTACGTTATTAATATAAGGGTTAAATATGTTTTGGGTCCCTCAAGTTTCAGTAAAATTTGGAATTAGTCCCTCTTCAAAACTTTTGACCAATTTAGTCCCAAGAATTGTCTGCATAACACTCTTCATTGTTATGCATCTTTCACATCACATGTATTATCACCTATTCCCATGATAAATCATGATCATCACATTCAAACACAAACATAACAAATAAAAAGATAAGCTAACATAAAAACAAATAACTTATAGTTTAAAACTACAATATATACTTTATTATCACAATTTATCCACATAGTTTAATTCAATTTCCAGCATCCATACAGTAACACATGTACATTAGCAAAGATAATGTCAACACAAGGTCTTATATTTGCCCAATTCATAGTTTCACACAGAACCACTATAAGCCCACACAGAGTTGCCAATTAACACAAAGCTATCATATATCCTGCTCATATAAAACTATCAACTATTACACTCACACAAAGTTTCTATCCTTTTGCTCATAGAGAGTGTAAGACCCGTGAAATCAATTAATTAAATAATAAATTAATCAATAAATACGAGTTGAAAGAGCCTTTATGGCATTAATTGTTGTTTAGTGTGACGTGGAAAAGTACTAGCTTAAGTGGTTGAGAGTACTTTGATTATGTGAGAGGACTTGGGTTCGAGTCCTATGTATGCCAATTAAGTGTTGTATGGTTTATTTATTATTTTGTTTTGGTAATGGAATTGTGAATGGTGAGTGATAGTATAACCATAAGATTATAATGGTTATCACCAATGGTTATCACCAAATATGAATTGGCATAGTGGTTGTGCGTTGGCAGTGCCTTGAACCCAAATACATTACCGACGATAACTGCAAACATTAATGAAACCTAGTTGATAACATTTAAAAATATTTTTTTAAAAATTTAAAGGAAAACAAATATTCAATTAAAATATATTTTAAATGTTTGTTTACTTCAATTTTTTAAATTCTAGTTAATCTCTTTTTTTATACACTAATAAAAATGATAATACATCATTTAATCAAAATGACGCAAATAACAAATAATAAACATAATAAAAAAATTAACATGGATATTGTATCTTTTGAACTCCAATATATGTTGGATGGTGATAAAAAAATATTCATGGCAATTACGTTAAATTTTGATATTGTAGTAAATAAAAGTTATTTATACAATTATAGTGAAAAATTACAGTATGATTGATATAATGAGTTAAAAAACAAAAAATAATTAGATAAAATATTGAAATAGTATTTTACATGATGAAAATAAACAACAAATAAAAATATTAAAAAATTAACAAATGTATGTCTTAGAAACAATTTGAGAAACTATTGAAAGAAATCGCACAAAGAAAAATGAGTGTATAATTAAAGGTATGATAAGATGAAAAATACCTTCGACATCTATGAACACTTTTCAAATATCAACATATATATACTCAATGGTTGAGAAATAATTGTTTTAGCGAAGCAAAAGAGTTCTTCAAATGAAACAACAATTGATAAAAATAAGTAATTTTTTTTTATATTACCTAGTAAATGAAAGATTTATGCTATTAAACACTTAAATTGAGAGTATTAAACATACTCATGTAAAAGGAAAATATACAATAAATAAAAATATTAAAAAAATAATAGAAATATTCAAATATGAGACATAAATGTTTTTTAATTGACATACATCATTTTAACATAATTACATAAATGTTATTATGAGATGAAAAATATATTGGAGATGGGAATGAGTTTCATAACAAACCAAATAATTAGAATAAAAAAAAAATTATATATATATATATATATATATATATATATATATATATAGGGTTACTTAATTAATTGTGAATATTTTAATAATTTAAATGATGACGAAGATATGGCGGGGACGGGTATTATGGCGGAGATATGTACATCCCCATAACCATCCCCAAATCCAATTGAAAAAGTCGGGGATTCTCCATACCCGTACCCATACCTAGTCAATGCGGGGATTCCCCGTCAAAACGGGGACGGGTTCGGACAATACCCACGGGGACGGGTTTATTTGCCATCTCTAGTCATAAGGTACCATTGCCATGGTTGATCATCCATAGCCCACCTTTTGTTGAGATACACAATACATCAATCATACAATCACACCTCATATACATATAAAATCAGAGTTGATAACAATGATTTATAACATGTATAAACCAGTGAATATACACATTGTACAATTAATTTGTATCACTATAATTAATACTCTTTAGCTCCCTTAAACACCCAAAAGTTAACTAAAGTCGTCCCATAATGAACTTGCATTCTGACCTTAACATGACAATAATAAAAACTAGTTTGTTAATCATCCATGAACTCATAAAATATGAAAATTTTCAACACATTCACTTCAAAAAAAACATGTTTTTTATCATCAAATAATAATTATACAACACTGCTCAAAAGAGATTATAATCTAGTTAGCTTCCTTTTCTTAGATACTCAACGTTTCAATTGAACTCTTCAACTTTCACTTTAAACTCTTTGTTTCTTCTAACATAAAAAATCACTCACATTTCTATTTTCAATTTTCACTCTGAACACTATAATAGACTATTGCACTACTTTGATTTGAATATCTCCTGACTTCCACAATTCACCTATTTATGGTGAACCTCTTAGCCTGAAAATCCAATTATCTTCTACGAGATTCAACGGAAAATTAACTTAAAAGTAGTTTTGATATACATCTTATAATTCAATTATCTTCTAATCCAGCTTATACACCCCTTATAACCACTGCATCTCTTAGAAAATTTGCTTAATATCTTATTAATGGAGTGATTTATGAAGAATGGTTGAAAACAAAGAATTTTCTGATTCAAGAGTTACATTAAAGATTGAATACTTGGATTCAAGAGTTGCATTAACCCAAACAACATAGCATTGAGAACTAAGAGAGTTTTATTTTTGCAATACTCACCAGAATAATCGATTGATATCAAGTACTCCCTCTTTCATGGTCATATAAAATTAATTAGATTTCTCTTAAAGAAATTCGAATTAACTTAATCACATGCCCTTCTTTGTATCTAATGTAATAATTAGTTAATACCATTTGGATCCTTCCTAATGTTAATATCCTTTATTTCTTTTCTTGAAATAAAATTTCCTTAAAAAGAATCAATAATACATGTTTAAGTATAGTCTTATTAACACCTTCTTTATAATCTTTATAAGCCACATTATTGAAGGGCAAAAGTTCCTTGAATGTAGTAGGGTAATCCATTGTATTATTGTATTATTATGATGAGAGCCTCCAAAATTCTTAGATATACAATTTCATTATTAAATGCCTCCAATACCTAAAGATCATTAATATCCAAGACACGTATATTTTTAGTTAAAAAAGGTTCTTATATTACATTGAAGTTTATCACGTAGAACTTATGAGATAGTACACTATGATTCTTATTTCAAAAACACATCATAATTTCCTTTTTCTTTCTATTTTATAAAAGTTTCATCAGTGTTGTTTGTATTACATTTTCACTTTATTTTCAAGAAAAAGAAAGGTTTAATTACTCGGATGGTACTCACTTTGGTATAAGTGTGTCAATCTGGTACCGTTTTTAAAAAAATGTCAATTGCATCCCAACTTTTGAAAAAGTGCTTCAATTAGGTCCCTTTTAGACGGAGTTGACTAACGTCGTTAGTCAACGTGCCACGTGTCAGTCTATGGTTTTTTGATTTTTTTATTTTCATTTTGATTTTTTTTTTTTGATTTTTTTTAACTATTTTTAAATTTTTTGAAAAAATAAAAATAAAAATGCCACGTGTCAGGTCCCTGTGTGTGACACGTGGCATTGTCAGTGCCACATGACATTGTTAGTGCCACATGGCATTGTAATGCCACGTGTCAGTGTCATTATCAAATGTCATTGTGTTGATTTCGATTTAGTCCCCGTATATGTCTTTTGGTTTCAATTTACTACCTACTTATCTGTATCTGATTCAATCTTGACCTAATTCTTTTTAATAATTAAAATTCATTTTTTATAAAATTAAAAGTAATTAGGTATAAATTTTTTACAAAAATTAAGTATTTGATATTTATATTAAAATTTAGTGGTAAAAGTCATTTTTAATAAAAAAAAATTAGTTTAACATTCAAACAAATAAAAATTTTGGTTTAAAATTAGTAAGAGACAATATTATTCTATTTTGGAAAAAAAAATTAACAGAACATGATTACTTAATAAAAAAGTAATTAATAAAATAATATGTTAAAAAGTCATTTTTAATAAAAAAATATTAGTAAAACATTTATACAAATAATAAATTTGGTCTGAAATTGAGAGAAACAATATAAATATTAGTACTTAATTTTGTAAAAATATTTATACTTAATTAGTTTTAATCTTATAAAAAATAGATTAAAAAAATATTTTACTTATTAAAAAAATAGGACAAAATTGAATTAGATACACATAAAAGTAGGTACTAAATTGAAACAAAAAGACATATATAGGGACTAAATCGAAATCAACACAATGTCATCTAATAATGACACTGACACGTGACATTGCAATGTCACGTGACATTGACAATGCCACGTGTCACACACATGGACCTGACATGTGGCATTTTTTATTTTTTTTTTCAAAATTAAAAAAAAACAAAAAAAAACATAGACTAACAGGTGACACGTTGACTAACGGTATTGAAGCACTTTTTCAAAAGTTGTGATGTAATTGACACTTTTTAAAAAACAGATATCAAATTGACACACTTATACCAAAGTAGGTATGGGTAATCTATTACATATTAAGAAAAGAAGATACTACCAAAATTACTACATTACCCATTTTCTTTAATTGACATGTGTCATAAAAATTAGTTTTTACGTCATTTTAAAACTATGGTACAAAAGGACCCGGGTTCAAATCCTGCAAAAGTCATTTTTTTTTCATTTATTTATGATTACAACTATAATATTAATTATAAATAATATTATTAGTTGTAATATTTTATAAGTATTAGTATTTCTAATTATTAATAATATTATTATTATAAATATTATTTATAGTGATAGTAGTAAAATTATATCAAATATTAGTATTATAATAATAATAATAATTGTTATTATTATTATTATTATTATTATTATTATAATATGTTACTATTATATATTATTACTATTAGTATTATTAACATTATTAATAGTAAAGTTATTACTTTTATTTGTAATATATAATATTATTACTATTATATATTTTTTGTTAGTAATTATGTCTCAATTTTTATTAGATTATGATAAATTATTTCTTTGTCTTAAACTTAAAAAAATAGGTATATTGATAAATATATGATTAGTTTAAAATTTCACTCCAACATTTCATTGTTGATCTTCATACCCATTCAAATTTGAAGGATTTGTGGATCATTATTGAATTATTGAATTATGTCAATCTTTGAGAAAAAAAAATTAAAGATATTTTATTGATTGTCTAATTCATTTTATTTAACTCTTAATGTTTCATTGTCTATAACGAAGATTATCAAAACAAAATTCGAAATAAGACGAAAGATGAATTTCTTGAACACAATATGGTTATTCACATTCAAAAAGGAATAACTGGAGATTTTTATTCCGAATAAATTATTGATGAGTTCAAAATTTTTACTATACATTATTTTGGCTCCTCCAAACGAGTTATTATTATCGATTATAATTAATAATCATTATTATTATCAACTGTATATACTATTATAATTATTATTAGTTATAATTATTTATATTATTATATTACTATTATTATTATTATTATTATTTTTATTTTTATTATTATTGTTAGATACACATTTTACTTTTACTTACTATGTATGAATCATGTTTCACTTACTTGTCATTTTTATTTGTTTTGTTGTTCATTTATCTTTCCATTTGAACAATTAGTTCAATTTTAAAAAATAGTTACTAAAATTAGTAAAATAACAAAACGGAAAAATAATTTTTTTTATTATGAATAATTATTTAAATTTAAAAATAATAATTAAGAGGATAAAATTGATAAAATGAAAAGGACACCAAAGATGTTTATCTCTTTATATATGTAGTTGTATTAATATTAATATTATTATTATTAGTAGTATTAGTATTAGCATTATTTTTTTTATCACTATGCGATATTAATATAGTGGTATTATTATTATTATTATTATTATTATTATTATTATTATTATTATTATTATTATTATTATTATTATTATAGTTAGACATATATTTTACTTTTATTTACTAGGGATCATATTTTAATTACTTGCTCTTTGTATTTGTTTTGTTATTCATTTTATCTCTATATCTTAGTATTTTTTGAATTGAAAAAAAATAATTACTAAAATTAGTATAATGATAAAACTGACAAATATTTTTTTTATTATGAATAATTATTTAAATTTAATAAATAATAATTAAGAGGATATAGTTGTAAAAACAAAAAAAGATCATAAAAATTGTGTATCTCTTTATGTATTTAGTTAGTGGATTATTATTATTATTATTATTATTATTATTATTATTATCACTACGGGATATTGTTATAATGATATTATTATTATTATCATTACGGGATATTACTATAATAATATTATTATTACTATTATAGTTAGATACACATCTTAATTTTATTTACTACGAGATCATATTTCAATTAGTTGTCATTCTTAATTGTTTTGTTGTTGATGTATATCTTTATATATAACTATAGATTATTAGTATGTCAACATTAATCTTGGTATTTGCATTGATATTAATATTTATAGCACAAAAATTATTATTATCATTTGTTTGTTATTATTAGTATTATTATTATTTATATTATTATTATTACTATTCATAGTGATGTTATTAGTATAAGTGTTTTTTTAATTATAAAAAACGTTATTATACTAAATATTTTTCTTAAATGGATTTTTAATCTTGTAAAAATTTTATAATTTATAATTGATTTTAATATTATTATTATTATTTTTAATGTTTAAATAAATATAATAACAATAATATTATTATTCTAAACAGATTTGAAATAAATAAAAAAAATGTGTGTACATGCGCAGGTCATATACTATTATAATTATTTTATAAAATCAATTAACTACACCATATTGTTATATTAATTTTATTTATTATATTTAAAACTGAATTTACAATTTCATTTCATTAATAATAAAATTTACAACCATATAACGTAATTTTCATGATATTTATTATTCTATTTTATATTATTGTTATTATTATCAATTATAACTCTAATTATTGTTATTTTTATTATTATTATCAACTATAATTATAATAATAATAATAATTATTATTAACTATAATTGTTATTATCAACTATAATTTTTATGATGAGTATTACTACTACCAACTCTAAGTATTATTATTATCATTATTAACTACAATTATTTTTATTATTATATTACTATTATTATTATTACTAATATTATTATTAATTATAACTATAATTATTATAATAGTTATTATTATTATTATTATTATTTTATTATTATGGTTACATACACATTTTACTTTACTTACTATCTATGAATCATGTTTCAATTATTTTACCCTTTTATTTGTTTTGTTATTTATTTATATTTAATTTGAATAATTAATTCAATTCAAAAAAAATAGTTACTAAAATTAGTAAAATAATAAAACTGAAAAATAATTTTTTTTCTTTTAAATAATTATTTAAGTTTAAAATATAACAATTAAGAGGATAAAATTGAAAAAAAAAGACACCAAAGATGTTTATCTCTTTATATATGTAGTTGTATTATTATTATTATTATTATTATTATTATTATTATTGTTGTTGTTGTTATTATTATTATTATAGTTAAACACATATTTTACATTTATTTACTACAGGATTATATCTCAATTACTTGCACTTTTTATTTGTTTTGTTGTTCATTTTATTTTTATATTTGTGTAATTATTTGATTTAAAAAATAGTTACTAAAATTATTAAAATGATAAAATGAACAAATAATTTTTATTATGAATAATTATTTTAATTTGACAAATAATAATTAAGAGGATAAAATTGTATAAACAAAAGAGGACACAATAAATGTATATCTCTTTATATATGTAGTTATTGTATTATTATTATTTTTATCACTACGAGATATTATTATAATGATATTATTATTATTATTGCACTTAGACACACATCTTAAATTAATTTACTACGGGATCGTATCTTGTAACGTCCCAAAAATTGAATAACCTCAATTAATAAAACATCACATACTTGAATAATCAGAGAGGACGTGATTTAGGGTAAGAATGTATACAATACATAAAAAAGAGCCGGATTACAAGAAAAGGGCCCCACATGGCCCAACCGGAAATATACTGAAAATAACACAATTAAGAGTATTAGGTCTTGTTCGTACAAAAACAACATAAATAATAGAATCTGCCGGTAATGGGCCCCACAGTGGGCCCAACACCTGTCCAATGCGTCAAGCTGCAGCATCCCTATTACCATCACCACTGCCAGGAGTTCTCACATCTGCTTACATCAACAAAGTTGATGATCATCGCAAGGGTAGAGTCCACACATAACACACAAGCAAGTAAAAGGGTAAGCTAGCGAAAAGGTCATCATATCATGCATACAACATACCATTAACATTCAAACATACAAAGCAAACTCCCACATGTGAAGTACTCGTCCATATCAAAACCTAAGACTTGACTATCCGGATATGTATCTGAGGCACCACCACGTGGCAGTGGAATTACGTCCTAGCATTGAGGCGTCACCGTGAGGCCTTCACGAAATTATACCCTTACAGGAGGCACCACCACATGGCCTTCGTGGAATTACGCCCTGGCCCTAAGGCACCACCACGCCCCCCCCCCCCCCCCCCCCCACGTGAAATTACGTCCGTTTGTCGAGGCACCACCAGGGGCTCCCCTTAAGGGGATCCATGGAATTACGTCCAACCGATGAGGCGCCACCAATATCTCTCATTACAAAAGACATGGAATTATGCCCTACCCATACTTTAAACATGTTCCACCCACCAACCAATAATTTCTCATAACAATAATATCATGTAAAATTAACAGTTCATACAACCCGTGCTTTTCAATTCATACCAAATCAACTAACATGCCCTTTCCATTTCGAATGGAACATATTAATCATGCCATCATCACACAACCCATCTCGTAAAGCATACGCGATCATATAATAAACCACACATCAGCGAAACACTCAACAACAACATCAAAACCTGTCCGCTGTCTCGCCCAAGCTAGTAGGGCTCGCTCAGGCGAGGGGGACCTTCTCGCTCAGGCGGATCCCATCTCGCCTAGGCGAGAGCCCCTTCTCGCCTAGGCGAGAACACCCCTCGCTCAAAAAGATCGTAAGTCGCCCAGGCGACAATTCGAGTGACAAAAGCCTAGACGAGCCTCTGATAATCTCGCCTAGGCGAGACTAGCTCGCTTGGGCGAGAAAACCAGCACCCGCCACTGTTTTCGCATACAGTAGCCAAACCTCAAACCAAAACATGCTTAAACTCGAACCAAAACGGACACAACACCAAACAATCCATACAGACACGAAAAGACGTCCAAAACAGCGGAAAAACACAAATAACAGAAGGTCCTAACTTCCCTTACCTGGGAAAAGACTAGCACGAGACCTTGATCTTAACAGCGGTGAATGGCAATACCAAGAGCGACCCTGGGTGTTGGAAAAGGATGAGAGACAGGGGGAAAAATGGGTTATCCAGCGAAACTGTAACAAAACTACGAGCGAGGTTGGAAAGAGACTTACGTAGAATACGGGAACGGGGTTGAGCGCTGTTCGATCGGGAAAATGTAACCCTAGCAGAGCTCCTTACGACAGCGGAGTGTGACGACACAACTCTAGGTCTGTTTCTGAAAATGAGACGAAAGTGGATTAGGGCAACACGAATTTGGTATTTATCCAATGGGCCAGCCTCTAGGCCCAACTGTTGTAGGGCAGCCCCTTCTTTTTAGGGCAGAAAAAGGAACCAGAAATTAATGGGCCTTACATATCTCAATTACTTGTCATTTTTATTTGTTTTGTTGTTAATGTATATCTTTATAAATAATTATAGATTATTATAGTTGACATTAGCCTTAGTGTTAACATTAATATTTATAGCATAAATATTATTATTATTGGTATCATTGGTATAATTATTATTATTTTTTATTATTATTACTATTCATAATGGTGTTATTATTATAAGTGTGTACGCACAGGTCGGTATACTAATTAAACCAAAAAGAAAATACAAACAACTTGGAAGAAGGAGTGTTGGAAAGAGAACAAATATAAGAGATAGAACAAGAGATGTTTAGATTCTTCTTAAGAAGGACTACACACGTGTCCTTAGGTTTTAGTCTCCAGATGGCAAGTGTTCAGAAGTCTCAGGTTTTCTACACAATTCAAGACAAATCAAGCTTAACTTTGTCTTTTTGTTTTCCAAATCAAATAAAATAACTAATTTTACACCCCTTATAACCACTGCATCTCTTAGGAAATTTGTTTAATATTTTATTAATGGAGTGATTTATGAAGAATGGTTGAAAATAAAGAATTTTTTGATTCAAAGAGTTACATTAAAGATTGAATACTTGGATTCAAGAGTTGCATTAACCCAAACAACATAGCATTGAGAACTAAGAGAGTTTTATTTTTGCAATACTCACCAGAATAATCGATTGATATCAAGTACTCCCTCTTTCATGGTCATATAAAATTAATTAGATTTCTCTTAAAGAAATTCGAATTAACTTAATCACATGCCCTTCTTTGTATCTAATGTAATAATTAGTTAATACCATTTGGATCCTTCCTAATGTTAATATCCTTTATTTCTTTTCTTGAAATAAAATTTCCTTAAAAAGAATCAATAATACAGGTTTAAGTATAGTCTTATTAACACCTTCTTTATAATCTTTATAAGCCACATTATTGAAGGCAAAAGTTCCTTGAATGTAGTAGGGTAATCCATTGTATTATTGTATTATTATGATGAGAGTCTCCAAAATTCTTAAATATACCATTTTATTATTAAATGCCTCTAATACCTAAAGATCATTAATATCCAAGACACGTATATTTTTAGTTAAAAAAGGTTCTTATAATACATTGAAGTTTATCACGTAGAACTTATGAGATAGTACATTATGATTCTTATTTCAAAAACACATCATAATTTCCTTTTTCTTTCTATTTTATAAAAGTTTCGTCAATGTTGTTTGTATTATATTTTCGCTTTATTTTCAAGAAAAAGAAAGGTTTAATTACTCGGATGGTACCCACTTTGGTATAAGTGTGTCAATCTGGTACCCGTTTTTAAAAAAGTGTCAATTGCATCCCAACCTTTGAAAAAGTGCTTCAATTAGGTCCCTTTCAGACGGAGTTGACTAACGTCGTTAGTCAACGTGCCACGTGTTAGTCTATGATTTTTTTGATTTTTTTTATTTTCTTTTTGATTTTTTCTGATTTTTTTTAAAAATTTTATTTAATTTGTTTTTTAAATATATTGAAAAAATAAAAATAAAAATGCCACGTGTCAGGTCCCTTTGTGACACTTGGCATTGCCATGCCACGTGTCAGTGTCATTATCAGATGTCATTGTGTTGATCTCGATTTAGTCCCCGTATATGTCTTTTGGTTTCAATTTAGTACCTACTTATATGTATTTGATTCAATCTTGACCTAATTTTTTTAATAATTAAAATACATTTTTTATAAAATTAAAAGTAATTAGGTATAAAATTTTTACAAAAATTAAGTATTTGATATTTATATTAAAATTTAGTGGTAAAAGTCATTTTTAATAAAAAAAATTAGTTTAACATTCAGATAAATAAAAATTTTGGTTTAAAATTAGTAAGAGACAATATTATTCTATTTTGGACAAAAAAAATAATTAACAGAACATGATTACTTAATAAAAAAGTAATTAATAAAGCAATATGTTAAAAAGTCATTTTTAATAAAAAATATTAGTAAAACATTTATACAAATAATAAATTTGGTCTGAAATTGAGAGAAACAATATAAATATTAGTACTTAATTTTTGTAAAAATATTTATACTTAATTAGTTTTAATCTTATTAAAAAATGGATTACAAAAATATTTTACTTATTAAAAAAATGGGACAAAATTGAATTAAATACATATAAGTAGGTACTAAATTAAAATAAAAAGACATATATAAAATAACTTTGTCAAGCAGTTTCTACACAATTCAAGACAAATCAAGCTTAACTTTGTCTTTTTATTTTCCAAATCAAATAAAATAACTAATTATATAAGTAGTTGTAGGATGATAAGAAAATAACATAAAAAAATAAAGATATTCTACATATTCAAATCAAATAAAATAACTAATTATATAAGTAGTTGTAGGATGATAAGAAGATATTCTACAAATCAAATCAAATAACTAATTATATATATATATATATATATATATATATATATATATATATATATATATATATATATATATATATATGAAAATATATTAACATTTTACTCCATATTCTTTTAAAGCAAATAACATGTATACTACAAAGACAAATTAGTAAAGCTATATATGATTTCTTAAAGATACGTAAATAGATCAAGATAGAGTTTAACTTTCCTTAACTCTGATTATTAAACTTTTTCAAATTTATTCTATGCGAGATGGATAATTGAAAAAGTCAAATTCCGTCACCGACCTACTTATTGTTGCTTTTAAATATAATGTTAAAAGAAAATTGGTTTTATCATTTTTTTTCTCCCCTAAATGTTTTGTGAAATAAACTATTTAAACATGATTTTAGTAAAAAAAATTGTCTTTTATACAATTTGTTGGGGTGTTTGAATCTTAAAACAAAGATTGGGTTCAATTTTGTAACTGGAAAAAAATATGATTAATTACAACTGAGAAATGATTAAAACGAGTCAACTAGATTAATTGTAAAATATTATATAAAATTATTTCAATTGCGTGTTGTGTTCAAAACTTGGAGTTTTTGGTATTGAGATTTTCGTGTAAAATTTCAATCTTTTTACTGTTTTCTTTATCCCTTTGGAATCACAGAATCATTCCTCAGCATATTTTTTTTACCTTCTCTCTCCTCCTTCTATTCTATTACTCTTGATTTCCCTTTTTCAGGTTTCTCTATTGTATGGTTCTGCGTTTTAGCACACACCACTATATTCTCTTCTATACCTTGTGGATCTGTCACTATGACTTCCTCACTCGTGAAGATCATCCAAGGCGAACAGGTCCTCACCAACGATTTTCAGGACCTTACAATCAAAGATCTGGTATTTTCCCCTTCTTTCTAGCTAATGGGTATGCATATTTCTTCCTTCTTTCTAATGGGTATGTCTTATTTTGATTCAATTCATGTGTTTAATTTCTGTTTTGGTTGGGTGATTTTGGGATACCCAATTAGGTTTTCATGTTAAATTTTCAGAATTTGTTATTTGTGGGTCTTATTTGTTTTTAATCTATTGCTGATATTTTGTCGATGTTGTAATTTCCGGGGTTGGAAATGTCAGCATGAAATTTGTTTGATGATTTCTTGCTTCTTCTTTTTTTCTTTTTTTGTGTTGTTGATGTTCAGAGTGAGAAAGGGAGCGAGACAGTGATTCACGAGGTGGGTAATGGAAGTCATGGGGGAATCTGTGCTATTTGTCTGGATGAAATAGTGCTGCAGGAAACTGCTCTTGTAAAAGGTTGCGAACACGCTTACTGGTTTGTCTGAACGATCTCTTGCTGTTGCTTTAATAGTTGAGTTTGTGGAAAATGTGCATTCTTGAATCTTTATGTATGGTGTGTTCATTGTTCCAATTGCTTTGAATTGGTTGGAATTTTCAGTTCTCATTGTTGTTCAATGACATGGATTAGTGCCACTTTCCAAATGATGGTGGCGTCTATCTTCCTTGAACTAAATAGGAAAAAACAAAAATCCTCTAAAATGTTTGTACTTTGGATGTTATTTGTGTTTAACCTGATCATGTAGGACCGATTCATTTAAGTGGGGGTGGATTATGTCTGAGCTACAGAGATCATTTAATTCATGCGTGGACATTTTTTCTAATATCTTTTATGCTTTGGATTTGAGAATTGAAGTCAAGGGCAAGTTTGTGGCTGCATTACAGTTGATATATACTTTCGGTTGGTATGTAAATTGAGGGTGTGGAAAGATCCACAAATCCAATCCATAATCATATTGGTTCAAATCACTTTTAAGTCCATTTTAGTTGATTCGTTTTAATTTCAAATCCATAGGTTTGAATTTTAAATCCAATCCAACTAATTGGATTTGGAAATTAGTTGGATTTGGATTGGATGTTCGAATGCATATCTTTTTGCATCTTCATCCTATGAAATCAATTGGTCTAGAATTTTTTTTTGTTGGTTTTGTCTAAAACATTTTATTACTCTATCTGCAAAGTGCCTCTTTGGTTTGCACAACCTTGGGGAAATGTTAGTTCGGCCTTGCATAGTCAGTCATCTGTTACTTGGCTTTGGTTAACATGTCCCCAACTCTGCCTTGATTGGATTATCATCAACACGACTTTGGCCAATGCATTATCAAGTATGTCTTGATCAAATGCTGCTGATGTTTTGCTTCAGCAGCCTTATCAGCAGCTTCCCTTTTCTGTGCCCTCTTTGCCCTTCTGCCTGTGCTACTTTTCCCAATCTCTTTCTTCTTTGGCTCTCGTGATTAACTTGCTCCCGAATTCTGGAAGTTCGATCGGTTAACCGGCCGAGTTGGCCGGTTAATCGACCGAACTTCTGGGATTCAGAACCAAGTTCATCGCGAGAGTCGAAGAAGAAAAAGGTTGGGAAAAGTAGCATTGTAGAAAATTTTTGGCTATTTTGTTCTAAATGCTCCTTTTGGCTAATTACGGGTGCATTGTAGAAAATTTTGTTCTATTTTGATTTGGTAGTATTTCCTTTTCGTTCCATGCATTTTCTTTCACAGCAATGGAAACTAAGTGCACACTTGGAAATTATTGGCTGCCCCGTCAAGCTTCTGTTAATGATTGGGGAAAGCATCTCATAAAAAAGATGCTGTTTCTGGTGGAAATCTTTTTATGAAGTAACTCTTTATTGGACTTGAAATCATCACTGTTGTTTAATTATCTCTGGTCTAAATTCTTTGACATGACTGTTACCCATCATAGTTAATCATATGCGGTATGTAATTGCCTTTTTTAATACCCTGAAAGAAAATTAGAAACTTGGTATATCTTCATATAAAATAAGCGATGTTTTGTAAATTTGTTGAGTTTGCTGGTAAATGTTTTTGCTGACTAATATTGTATCAGTTGTTCTAGCTTGTGAAATTTAGATAACCATTATTTTTATCATCATCGTCATCATTTTGTCATGTTTGTTCTGCATATTTTGTTTATGGTTTTACTTTATTTTTGTGCAGTGTAACATGCATTCTTCGATGGGCTACGTACCGTGAGAAAGTTACTTGTCCTCAATGTAAACATCCATTCGAGTTTCTCAATATTCATCGCATGCTTGATGGCAGGTAATTATGGTACCTTTTTTCTTTTATTCCTTTTCTAATATAGAAAGAATTCATTCAAGTTTTGTATGGGAGTGGATACTCTCAACTATTGTTCAAGACTAGTATAACAAAATGCTAATATGGTTAAAAATTACTACCATCTCTTACTACATGAACCTAAATTACTCAAGATTATTGTAAAAAATTGTAAAAATAATGTAGCTTCCGCAACTACTTAATCTTTTAACATTGTAATTGTGAATTGTTGAATATTTACAATTTCTGTTTGACAATCATTCCTAGCCAAGCTGTTTCATGTTCTTACACTTGCACACTTGCAGCATTCAAGATTACATGTTTGAGGAGAGTGTTTGTCTGCTACTCCGGGCCTCATGGTTCAAACCTTTATCAGTTGAAGAACACGTGGTTCACGAAGATGCATACGAGGAACTAGGAGATTACTATCAGTACGAGTATGAGGACGAGGATGTGGACGATGATATGGATGAAGCTTATTATGGTGGTTCGTCTAGTTTTCGTATCGGCAACCGTCGATGGGGAGATAACGGCTACGTGAGGGCTGGCCGACAAGAAGCTCGGCCGGCTAACAGATCGAACTTCCAGGATTCAGGAGCAAGCTCTTCGAGAGAGCCAAAGAAGAAAGAGGTTGGGAAAAGTAGCACAGGCAGAAGGGCAAAGAGGGCACAGAAAAGGGAAGCTGCTGATAAGGCTGCTGAAGCAAAACATCAGCAGCATTTGGTAAGGCTGGGTAGGAAGTGATTTTATTTGTTATGTCAGGTTTACTTTGAACTCTCCTTCCCAGAACCTACATATTTTCTTTGTCATTAATTTATTTTCCTTGTACATTCTGTGTTCTGTACCATGAATATTGTACTAGATATTGGGAAGAAGGTGTTTTAGAATAATGGTTTGGTGGGGTGGTTGGATCATCAGTTCCAACCTCACTAAAACACTGAACAATTTAGGTTGTAGTTAATTGCTGCTATGCTTTCAATCCATGTCTAAATTGTACATAAATTCCCTCAACAATGTTTAATGTGTATCTTACCTCAAGGTTAAGAATGGGGTAAATGATCAAGTTGTTAAAATGTTTGGATTTGTACGATAAATTATTTCATAATTTGTACCACATTCAAAGCTTGAATTTAAAATGATCTTATTTTGAAGTATTTAATTTGATCTTTTAAATTTAAATTAATTTAACTTTTTAGATAAAACTTTTACTATTATTTAATGTAAAAAATTATTTAAATATTAAATAATTGTTAATAATTTAGAAATATAATGTCTTTTTAATTGATCTTCTTTTGTCAAAAAATTTCAATTAATATCAGTGAAGCCTTTTTTATTAATTATTATTTAGGTTGGTATTTCAATAGTCGTCATAGGTTAACATTTGAAAGCTTTTTAATAATTATCAGAAAATCTTTACATCGAAAAAAGTGTTAATAATTTCTAACAATAAAATAATTCTAATAATTTATATAAAAAGTTTATTGATATTAATAAAAAATTTCTAGTTGATACCAGAGTATTAATTTTTATAATGTTTCGATTACGTATTAAAATGAGAAGAAAATGTAAAGATACTGTTGATGAATTTGAATATAAGAAAAAATTTAATTATTATACAATTTCAAATAATTTAATTGATAAAAAAATTCTAGAATTTAGTTGCTTTTCAAATATTTTATTAAAATAATATATTTTATCGTAAAATATTTTAAATTATTTTAAAAATATAATATTTTTTTAAATATATATATATATATATATATATATATATATAAATATAAATATAAATAGATAGAAAGAATAAATTTAAATTAATGATAATGGTTATACAAATGTCACAATTATATTCTTCTATTAAATTTCACATGATCATTGTCTTTAAAATATAATTATAAAAAATCAAATTTACACTAAATGAGGGAATACTTTATCACGTTTTACCAATTTACGGACTAAATTAAAACTTTTGTTCTTTTAAAAAGTTGATACGTAATTTACTGTGAATTGTATTTTACATATTTGTCCTCCTATATATGACAAATTATAAAGTGTATAGTCGAATTGAATTTGATTAAGATATATACAAATGTAATATGCATAATTGATTAATTGATTACTAATGCATGCATTATCTCATGAAATTAATTGATTATGCGTATATGCAAAATCAATCATACACCTATATTTATTACTATTAATACAATTTCGTTATTTAATGCAATTAATTTTTTATTACAACAATTTAAAACATTATAAATATTAAAATTTTAAATTAAATTATTCATTTCATAAATTTAAATATTGTAACATAATTTTTTTATTAAAAATTAATTACATTAGTTACATACAAATTAGTTATGTTTGAGGTATGTATTAGTCAATACTAAAAGTATTTTATTTAATTCTTAATTTAAACTAACCTTAAAACCTTTAATACTTTATTGATGATATTAAAAAAATAAATTAAAATTATATTGAAGTATAAACTTATAATAAAAGTTTAATCATTCTTTAAATTTATTTATCTTTATGAAATTTTACCTAACAAAATAAATTTAAATATTATTTTCACTTGGATAAATTAGTTACATTTTATAATTAATGATTCTAAAATTTTAATTAATGTTTCCTCTTAATAAAATTAAATAAAAAATATTTTTTTATAATTTACTGTATAGTTAATTAATTTAGACATTGTAACTTGTTATAGGCCAGTTTTAGGAAAATTTCAATATCTATTTATAAAATAAAATGAATTAAAAATAAAATTGGATTAAAAATTCTTTTGATGTTTTTTATCGAATGTGAGAAATTTTGTTTATTTACTATTGGTTTAACTCTGAAAGTGTTTGTTAAGAAAAGAATTGTATTTAAATTGGTTATTTATTTAGCCACCAATTAATGTGGTCAATGATTCCACATGCGAAAGATTTGACCGCATTAAAATAAGTGATGAATAGTACAAATTCTTGAGGTCAATTTTTTCTTGTGACAGAAGTAACATGGTCAATAATCAACAACATATCTTGTTATTCAAGTATCCCTTGTCGACTTCTCCTTAAACACCTTACATGTAAGAAGTGTTTTTTCAAGAAGAAAATTAAATTAAGATCAAGTTAATTTGCTTCCTGTAATTTTAAAAACAGAAATAAATTAATAATAACTCAATTTATTTTTTGTGACTTTCAAGACCATGATGAGAGTTTAATTCATTAATTTTCGAGAAAAAGTGTGGGTCGAGCTGATTTACTTTTCACAATAAATTCTTATAATTTGTATGTAACTTATTACTAAATGAATAGATATATACAATTAAGTTAATTGTGGTATGGATCGGTTCTCATTCTAGTTGTTTAAATTGCATAATGATAATAATTTAAGGGCAAATTTTCACATTAAAATTTAGCTCAATTTTTAATTGTTTCATTTCATTTTTCTTACATTTGTACTATTTTAAATTGTCAAAATAAATTTAAAAAAACACTTTCAAAAATAAAAAAAAATTAATAAAATAATAAAAACAAATTAAAACATGAGAAAAACTATAAAAAGAAAGAAATAAAATAAAAGAGTCCAAACGTGATTTTACACAACGTTCATGAGTTGATTATTTTTACAGGTTTAATCTTTGGTTGAGATTTGAATTTTCTAACATTACGTTTAACCTAACAATAATAATTGTGATTATATATACACACAATAAAATAGTAGTATACAGTATATGTAACAAATTATTGAAACTTGAAGTTCTCGTGAAGTAGGTAGGTATAATAATACTCTTAAAATGTAAGGAGAATTAAAACATGTATCTAACTCTATTATTACATGTAATATTATATACTAGTAAATAATAATTATATAACATGATATATATAATAAAAAATACATATATTTATTATGTCACAAAGCATACATAACAATTACATTATAATATAGCAATCTTGAATTACATCTTAATGAAATAATGTAATTTGTGCGGTTTAACATATTCTAGAAGACTTATATTAAGAATTTTCTAACAAAGATTAATACCTAACTCATTATAAACATATTGAAAAATTTATTTTCAATTTTTTGTTAAGAGTAATTCATACATTTATTATTATTATTTTTCTTATCTAAAGTTCACGTAGAATGTTTTTAATATATTAGCTATGTTGACACCTTAAAACATATTTATCATTTATTATTATATGAAAAATATTATTAAAAAATAAAAAATATAAACAATCATATGAGACCCAAGCCAAATTCATGAACGTGAAATATAACTCCAACTAAAAACATTTATTTTTATAGTGTTTTATTAAATAATTTAAAATTTAAATTACTTCTCTCATTCTGAATTATAATAATCGTTAGAGAGCCAAAGAAAATTTGAAAGAAGCACATGAAATATACCCCATAACAAATTATAAGTTGGTGTTAACATTCTAAAAAAGTTCAAGAAATTGAATGTTTTGTGATAAACTGATGACGTAATATTAGGGTTCCTAATATCTAAAAGACAAAATATGTAAAAGATGATTGTATTTTTCCTCCTTCTCATTATAGGTTAAGTCATACATGGCTCTTCTGAAAGGGTCTTTTAGGGAAAACACTAGTTTTATTGAAACCCTAAATTACTGGATATGAAAATCCTTTAACCAAGTTGGTCTGTTTACCTTTCTCTTGGGCCTAGATGTGTGTGGCCCAATATAATTCGCTCTTTCTCATTTAAGTGTGTGATCTTTGTAATACTTCATTTTGTTTCTGTATGTATTAATTAAGAACTCATTAATAGATATATATATAATTTTTTTTTTCTTTTGTGTGCTTTTGTTCTTTTAGTACTAAATCGCTCAGTGCTCTTACATTTTTATACTTGAACTTCTTGATTTGATACCAACATGCATCGAAGAATCTTCTTTTAGGTCAACAAGAAGTACATTTAAAAGGTTTTTGGACCATTTTATTAGAGTGGTGACAAGTCAATTGCTACTTCATGAGCCAACCAATTGGGCTTCCGAATTAGTAAGCTACATGAATTACGACCAAACCAAGGCAAGGAGGGAACCAATGATGCTTCGAAAGACACCAACTAATGAAGAGTGGGAGACAAGATTCATATGTGTGTTTCATTTGACAAAAATTAGCTTCATGTGTGAGTGTAATTTCGATGTTAGAACCTTACCTTGGAAGCTACATTAGAAGTGAAGTACCTTGTATGCTTCATTTACATTTCATATAAGAAACATTAGAATTTCATATAAGAAACCATATAACAAATATATATATCAATTTTTTATATGGTTATAAATAAACCATAGCACAATTTGTTATTTTATTTTATTAAAAAAGTAAACAAAATGGTGATATAATGAGATTTTGAAGCTTTTTTGAGAATTACTATTTTTAAAATAACACTTTACTTTATCTAGTTTAGCAAAAACCATGAGTAACACGTTCTTGATAAATTATGTACTTGTGATAATAACAATTATAAGTAATATGTCTTACAAGGATGGTAAACTCTAATCTAATGCTAAAATATACTCCCATAAATCCAATTCTTTTAATGGTAACTTGGTAGGTAAGTGTGACATTTCTATCACCACTTTACATCATTAAAAAGAGTTAATTAGAAATGAAGAAAAAAAAGAGATTTGATTGGTGTAACTTTTTTGTGGAGAAAAGAAAACTCCTCCGAGACACGACATTCGGACACTGTCGTTTTCATTTAGTATGGAATTTCAATTCACAAGAACATGTAAGTTGTGTGATTACGTAAAGTGATTGGTGTTCCCATTGAATTTTCAACAAAGTAGTTGGAATTGCTTTATTGCGACTTTTATCGAGACCTTATGCCTCGTGCTCCTTTTTCTCAACAAATTGAAATGGATAATAAAAATAAAAGAGAAAAGACCTTCACTCAAGAAATCTAAATGACTTACAAAATTTGAGCTTTATTTAAATATCAGGACCTTTTTTCATTTAAAAATATATACAATATCAACTTATATTATAAAATTTGACATTATATAATGTTTGTCATTTTCTTGTGACATTTCAAGTTATTTTACTTTTATTTTTTACATTATCAAATTATTAATTATACAAAAAAATTTAATTTGCATTGAGATTTTTTTTTTTAATTTCTCCATTCAATAATATTTAATGTAAAGTTTAATAAAACAATATTTTGTATATTTTGAAGCATTTATTTATTATACATTTTAATTACATAAAATAAATTTTTATTAATACCTTATACAAACTAGACTACTAGTTTGTTCTTTTAATTTTTTTTATATCAAATTTGATGACGTTGAGTCTGTTTAATAAGTTACCCACTTTACTAATGTATAAATTAATTTAATAATTTATAAAAATTGATTAGATCAAATTAAGTTTATTTCGCATACGAGATTATTTTAATTGTTTATTTAATTAATTTCAGCAGTTTCTTTAGCTTGTTTTCAACTTACAAGCTGTTTTTTCATTTTTATTTAAGTTAATTATATTGTGTCTTTTATTTGTAATATTTTAACGATAATATTTAATTTAATTAATACCATATTGAATACACATTATAAAAAAAACATTAAAAGAGAGACTAAAATAATGTTAATTACACTCAACAAACAAAATAATTTAATTAATAACTCCACTCACATCTTTATTACACAGTGACAGCTCATCTGTAATCAAACACGTTAACTAAAATATAGCCGAAGATACTAAATTGAACCATTTAAAAAAATAAGGATATTAAATTGCACATTTCAACAACTCGGAGATCAAATTGAACATTCCAAAAATTCAGGACTAAATTGAACCAATTTAAAAAATTGAGGGACCAAATTAATAATTATACCTAAAATAAGAAAATAATGTAATCATTTTGCTTTTAAAACACTAATATTACTTTTATATAATACAAATTCATTTAATTGAATTATATTTTCGGTGAAAAAGAAAGAAATGCATAATAGAAAACGAAACAACAGTGATCGTTCTTTCCTTTCAAAACACTAGAATCGCTTTACTTGAAGAACATTAACCAAAACTGTCAAATCTTTTATCAGTATAATCATATATAAACTGTAAAAACTATTGTTTCATTACAATAATAATAATAATAATGACTTATTAATTATAAATAAATTTAAAATAAGTATATATATATATATAAATATGTACGTCAATTTTTATAGTAAATTTAAAACTATTATATTAATTTGATCTAAAAAATTTATTGATTCAAAACTATTATATTAATTTTCGAATTTTTGAATGTTCTCTATCTCTAGATTTTGAGTGATTCGCCTGTTTGAGTTAGAATTTTCGTTAACAAAGAATTATAGATAACTATTTATGTTTTCGATAATATCTTATAGGATAAATGATCTTGAGGGTAACTTATTCACAAGATATAGAATTCTATGCAGATATATATTATGTTTTGGTTAGAAAACAAATTGAATTTTGCTTGAGTGTTTGATTAATAGAGAACTGTTTTAAACGCTCTGAATGTCATACTCTGAACCATAGGTCTGTGTTGGTTTTGTTTCTTTTCATGGTGGCAGTTCTATTATGCGTTGCGTTATGCAAGGGTTGTTGCACATTGGTGCACCTGATGGCTATCAAGAGTGTGTTGATTATGACCGGATGAGTATGATTGATAATATGAATTGTGTGTTGCATGTTTGGGGTTCATTAGAACCTATTTCAAAATGTCAAAAATCAGTAGCATTGCGTTACTCGTATGACACCACGCGGGACAAGCCGAAAGGTGGCAGGGACCCAAAACAGTGGCAGAGGCCACTGGAATCACGTGGCACTTGGAGGAAGGGATGGTCTTACCAGGCGAAATTGGATAGACAGAGGTACTGTAAGACGCTTGTTGCCTGGCGGCATGTGGGTTCCGCCAGGCGGTCTGGATCGAGTGGAGGATTTTACACCACTTTGGATGAAACGATGCTTTGATGGGGCCCAGTTACAAGTGCAACTTGTATTGGGGTAACACGTGGCCACTCAAGGTTGTAGCTTGGTGGTTTTGGAAGCCTAGTGGAGTGTGCGAGATCGTGACTCATACGGATGGATTTTGAAAGATTTCCCTTCTTGGTGTTATCTGACGAGTTTGGTAATCTTGAGACAAATACGGATTGCGGATTGTAGCCATGACAAGTTTATTTCTGTGTGTGGACTATAGGTGCTAGCTTGTAGTCGAAGGGGCGAGTAGACACTCATGACAGCAATGATCAATCAATGTAATCATGCAAAGGTGTAGAATCAAGAGGTGTCTAGAGGAAGATGGGAATGTTGGGTTGACGGTTGGGTTTTGGTTAGAGTATTGGGTTTAAAATCATTATTTTATTGTGTATTGTATTCCTTTTTATTTGAGCTCACCCTATCTGTGTGTGTTTGGTGATGATCATGTAACTCGTTACATGAGAGTAGATGTTGATGCAGGTAAGCCCATGGATACTTAGAGCCGGAGAGGGGTCAACTTGAGGACTTTTTCATGGATTTATTTTCCTATGGATTTTCTTACTTACTTTGTAATCATTTTAAATTAACTGTTTGGATAATTGTAAGCGTTGAACGCATTCGTGGATTTGATCTTTTGGCGCATATAAACTAAAGTTTTAAATTTTCTCACGTTTTTGGGAAAGTACTTTATTAATAAATGTAGAATAATAGTATTTCTATTTTTTATTTTAAATAAGTAATATCTGGCTAATACGTAACAAAAGGTATACTAAATGGCACAAATCGATGTGTTATGTGTGGCATCATTGAGGAAAGTATTAGTCATTTGTTCTTTACTTGTAAAACTACATGGATTGTTTGGAATGAATGCCATAGATGGGTTGAAAATACTAGGGCTAGCAACAAAGATCCACGAAAACACTTCCGACAGTTTTACCTTATGGAATTAAATAGTAAACAAAACAATATATGAGGCATATGTGGATGACAATTGTGTGGATCCTATGGAGACAAAGAAACAAAGTTATTTTCAAGAACGAATTGGTAGACACCTTAGACACCTGTCGTGAAGGCTTCTTCATGTGTAGCTCAACAACAATAATGTTGCTCAACTGCAAATCTCATATTTTGAATCTTCACAGACTGAGTTAATGTGGCTTAGCATCAATTATGGGGCTCAACACCAACTTCTTAATTTCCTTTATTATACTTGCAAAAATAGCTCAAACATGTTAATTACCACTTTTTGTAACTTCTCTACTCTTCATTCTGTAACTAAAGGCAAATGGGTTTATTTTACTAAGTTTTATATCAAATTAATGCAAAATAGGTGTCTAAAAGATAAACAATTTTACTAAAACCAGACACTTGTCAATGAGACTAAGTTTGAATAGGTTTTGATGATAAAAAAATAAATGATGAAATAGACAAATATAATTAAATATATATGTTACATATAAGCTTAGATTGGTTAGAACAATATCTTAGATAAAGCTATGTGTACATGGAAAGGGTTAGTTAAGTGATAGACTTCACTAGACAAATGAACATGACCCCTAGACTACCCAAAAATGTGTGCATTATCTCATTGTGAATGTGAATGCATGAATGTATGTGTATTGTTCAGCTTTGCTAAGTACCACGCAACAAAGAACAAATTCATGCTTAGTGAAAGAAGCAAACATATGAAACGACAATGCTTAGAAGAATTTAGTTGAAAGCACTAATTAGAGAAGTGAAAGGCTAGATCAAATGACTAAGCCATCAGACGACTTAGGTCCTACACAAGTGTTAGATGACTTAGGTGAAGTTGAATGTGTTAGATGACTCAAGACAACTAGTCATAACATAAGGACTAGATGACTCAAATAGTGCAAGAGCAAGACGCACTATCAAACTACAAAGTTGAACAAATGAGTCAACCTAGAATAGCAAAATATTGGACTTTTATGAGGGAGTATATGATTCAAACCAAGCATCAGATGAGAAAAGAGATGAAGAATTAATAGTCAGATAAGAACATTAGACTCAACCATTAACCAGACTAAACAAATCTGATTGAACAAAGTGTTGGTCTCACAAGAGCATACAAAGACATCAAACGAGTATATGTGTCAAACGAGTATATGTGTTAAACGAGTCAAAGCAAACAAAAAACAAATAAAGATTCAATTGAGTTCTTATTTTTGAAAAAAAAAAAAACTCAATATGACCACCCCTTTCACTAAATTAGGGTTAACGTTGTTTAAAAATATTATGTGTCAAAATCTAGATCATTTTCTACTTGAGAGGTGTCACGTGTCAAAATTAAAAGGGTTTCAAGGTAAAAGTGGATCCATATTTTGATACGTGACAAACCTAAATTTTGACATATGACACTTGTAAATTTGATGTTCATGTCAATTTAACAAAAATGTGTTATGTTGAGTTTTTTATTTTTACAAAAATAAAGACTTAATAGAGTCAATAATAAATGTAAGAAATAAAAATGAATTAAAGATATAAATAATAAAAAAATTTATTAAGCATAATTTTAAACACCCTTATTAAACACTACATTTTGTTATCTCTCTTATTCTATAAATCTATAACTTTTTTTCTCTCAAGTTACAAATGAATGTTCATTAATTTTTCTTACACTCACTGAGCATTTGATGGATTCCTTTGTTTCCCTTACTACTTTGAAATGATTAGCTATGATTGAGGCTTTCTAGAGTTGGTCCAACGGTTCTTTGTGTTTTAGCTTTTGTTCTGTAATAACTCTACCATAACACTCTTCAATGTCTATCATAGATTTCATTTACACACTATTTCATAAAGGGAACCAAGAAAAAAAAGTGCCTAATTGAAAAGACATTATAGAAGCAATGAGAAGACATTTTTCTATGTTTTGATAATGGAAATTAGACCGGTTGGGTTTTGTGGGTCCTCAATGCCAATACTTAGTGAGTGGAGTCACTGAAATTGGAAGTTGCATTGTCAAGCAAAGGAAAAAAACACAAACCCTTCTGTCTCCCACCCCAAAAGAAAGATTAATAGCTCACAACAAAAAATCTTATTCCATTAAGGAAGGTTGACAACAAATATCACACATAAATCACACCATTCATTTTTCTATTAAATATAAAATCTTTAACGAATTTATATTTTCTCCAATGGTGGCCTTGATGGAAATAAGTTGAAAAGAAGACTTTTTTTTTTAAATAGTAGAATAAAATGTATTATTGTCTTCCGTTTATTTTTATCTGTCTTTTCATCTTGTTTCTCATTCTTTTTTACTTGAACATTTTTCACTTTCGTTATATTCTCACATGTTTTCAATCATTTCACTATTTTACTCTATCCCTACATTTCTTCCCTTTGTAACAAATACAACTTAATATTTTTTGTTAACCAATCTAGTAACTTCTTTGGTTAATTAGAAATATGAGAGATGAAAATATACAGTGATACTTGAGAGAATTGGATTAAATGAAATTTTAGAAGTATATTTTTAACTCTATTTCTTAATCATATTTATTTATGTCTTTTTTTTATAATTAAATACTTTTATTTTCTTTAACTTTTCATTCTAATTATTTATTTTTTATTGTGAAATTCGGAATAAAATTTATCTTTGTGTCTTTTTCTTTTTGTTTCTTCAAGTTTGTATTACGTCAATTAAATAAAGTAAAAATTATTAGAAAACAGAAAAGAAGGCACAAAAAATTAATATATAATTTTAGTTTTACTCGGTGAACCCTAGCATATAATAAAATTATCTTATTAGCATTCAATTTCATTTAGGGGTTCAAATATCCATGGTGATTTACTATTGTATTCATACCCAATTGTTGGTTAGTTAGGTAATATATCTTTCTGGAAGGTAATATTTCAACTTTCAATATATTTTTATATCCACTATTTAATTTTTCATTTTTTACTTTTCTACAGATATAAAATTTATTTTTTAATAATTATATTTTCTTTAAAATAAAGTTATCAAGTAATTGAGTAGAGATGTGTAACTCACCGAACAATAAACTAAATAAAACTTACTCATTTTTTAATTTAACCCATCAATGACATCCGTAGGTAGGTGGATGCAATAAGAAACCTTATTTTATCGGAGGGTGATAATTTGATACTAATACTCTCATTTTGATATTTATATAAATTAATATTTTATTTAAATAATAATATTTTATTAAAAAAATTGATATTAAATGATAGTTATTTGGAAACGATGGTGTCAAATAACTTTTTCCTATTTTATTTTATTTTTATCCTTTTATATAATTACTTCATGCCACTGTAGCAAGAACAGAATCAATGGAAGAAAAAGGGTGGTATCCAACCAACCCATTACGTCATCATAATTTTCCCTATTCATTTTCATGCTTTCATCCTTCATTTTTTCACCTACTACCACAACATGTCCATCAAAACAACACACTTCATTACAACACCTTAACTCTTTCTTTCTCTTACACTTTTCTTGCTGCTTTCTGTCTGAATTCTTGGATTCATATGACAAACATCTTCACCCTACAAGAACATCATCTTCCAGTGTATATTTAGAATCAGGTTTTAACAACTCTCTGTTGTTACTCGTTCAACTAGGTTAGAAAACTCTGTTCTAGTTCGGTTTAACCCTTTTTACATGCTTTCTCTCTTGCCGTGATTGGAAGCTTGTTATTGTAATGGAAAAGGTGTTTTGAATTTTGAAAACTCATTCAAAAGAGTAGTGGGAAATTGGATTAAGTACCCTTGTTGTAGGATCATTGATGAACTAAAATATCTATCTAAATTCTGCTTGTGTTATAGTTCATTGTTCTTGAGCCTTTTTCTGGCAAGTTATAGAACAAAGTTTGAAGTGGTACCAGCAGGTTAGAATGAATTCATTTGATCAGAGTCATCAAACTACCAGCTTCAGGTACAATCCAAACTCGAACACAATGAATCATGCAGATGATGATGCTGAGTTCTCAGGGATTCTTGATATCTATGTTCATCATGCTAGGAACATACATAACATATGCATCTATGATAATCAGGATGTGTATGCCAAGTTCTCTCTTACGTACAACCCAGATGACACTCTCTCCACTAGAATCATTAATGGAGGTGGAGAAAACCCAATTTTCAATGAAAACTTGAGGATGAAGATTACCCAGATGGATGCTGTTCTCAAGTGTGAGATTTGGATGTTTAGCAGGTCAAGAAATCATTTGGAAGACCAGCTTTTAGGATTTGCTTTGGTCCAGATTTCGCAAGTTGTTGGCAAAGGAAAGGTGACTGAAGATTATAGTCTTTCCTCCACTGATCTTTTCCATTGTCCTGCTGGAACTGTCCAATTAACAGTGTCTTTGGACACATGTTTTCCGACCAGTTCCAAGGTGAATTCTTTATCACAATCAGCTACTAATTCATCCATATCCTCAGAAGTTGTCTTGCTTGATTCAAAAATCTCTCAAGATATTGCAGACCCAGTTGAGTATTCAAGAATTGAATTTCCAGATGTAGGTGTTATGAAGGACAACCAGAAATTGGTTTCTGAGTACTTCAATTTGGACTCTTACGGTTCTTCTGCGTCAAGGCCTAATTCAGTAGGATTTCTACCATTTCTTCAACTTGGTGATTCTCCTCAAGGTAATGATTATGAAATGACTGTTACAGATTCAGATGAGAATCATGAGTCCATTCCTCCAAACGTGAGCACTCAGAATTCTGTGTTCCCAAGCTCTACTACTACAAGCTTAAGTGATGATAGAAACTCATCTGATTCAGTTGAGGACAAGAGTAACTTGAGGGGTGAGTCAAGAAATTCTTTCAATGTTTCAGTCAAGGTTGAAGGCTATCAGAACTCTGGTGCTAGTCCAGATACTCCAACTTCCAAGAAAGAAAGTGGAGCCAGAGATGATAAGGAATCAAAATTCCCATCAAGCAAGGAGAAAGAGATCAATAGTGAAAGGAATACAGAACCAGCAAGGTTTGGTCAGGTTTTTTCTGCTCCACTGAGGAACATCAATATGGAGGCTGAGCAATCAGTTATGCAGCAGCAAATAGTTGACATGTATATGAGAAGCATGCAACAATTCACAGAGTCTTTGGCAAAAATGAAGATCCCAATGGACCTTGATAAACCTGAAAGTGAAGGCCATGGTGACGTGATTCAAAATCATAACAACAGCAAGTTAGAAATAGATAAGAAAATGGATGGATCACGTGTATTTTATGGTAGCCGAGCTTTTTTCTAGTTATATCTTGAAGCAATGTATGCTTGACAGATAAGTATGACCTTTAAGTAAGGAAGAAAATCTATTTAGAGATCTCAATCAATTCATGAAGAGATTTCAGTATCTTAATATATTAGTTTCTGGTTTTTGACACCCCAAATTCACAGATCAACTTATATCTTGATGCAACAGCCACATGAATAGTTTTCTCATAGGAAGACACGAGATTTTAGTTTATTGTAACATGGGGTACCCCATTTTCTCTAAATTCTTACTTTGAGTTAATCCTGTGTTGTTTAACCACCCCTTTACATTCTTCTATTTCAGTTCATCACTGTACTGCATAAAAGTGATTTCTTTTTCTGTAATGTATTATTCATAGGAATGCTTTTGTCAATTTCCTGTGATATTGAAATGGTGCAGAATCTTGAGATGTGTGGTTTCACCATATAGTAAAAGTTAGCAATTCATTATGAGATGATAGCAGTAGTAAATTTTTAGCTGAAGTGAAATGCAAGAAATCCTCCATTGTCATAACTAATAATGGTTTAGAGTTGAAACTAAGTTCATCATTTTATTTCCTTCATGCATAATTAACATTTTGAGTGAATTGAAAGGCTTTGATAAAAATGTACATTAGTGGTTGATATTAATTAGAACTAAATTGGCACGCATGCATGGTATTCTACATGTCTCAATCTCCTTTCTGTCATGAGGCTGGCATCACCATGCTCAAGTCATATATATAGCTACAAAAATCGTACCTGCTTTTTGAAAGTTTTGTTGGGAAGGGTTTGAACCTTATTTTGCAATGGTTGGTATACCTTGTTAGAGAAAACCTTGTTGTAACCCATAACCAATCTGATAATGGCAGCTATTATTAAGCTCTTTTTTTTTTTTTCTCAGCAAATTCTAGAATTGAACAATTTCAAGTGTTATTTTATCGACAGCCTCAAATACGGGTCCCAAGTGCTTGAGAAATTAGAGCCGAAAACTTATATATTACATTGTAGTTCTGGTGGGTGGTGGTGGGGCAATTTAGGCCAATTTTGTCAACATATTATGCAACAAATCCGAAAGGTGTGAAAGAAATGCATTTGAGGAAAGGATGACCAGAGAAAGGGAACCAATATGAGGAATTCCAAGAGTAAAGTTTCTGGAAAAAGTTATTCTATGACACAGAAGAATACCAAAAATGAAATTGAATGGATTTTCTATATATTAAAGTTAACTTTATATATACAAATTATTCTTTTTATAGGGAAAGTATGATGTCTAAAACTACATCATAAGTCTTTTATTGAAGGAGAAAAGGGACTAAAGATTTATGCAGCTGGACCCTGGTTCCTTGTGGAAAGCATCATCAGTATTACATTTATGCAGTGCGTAATGAGTGGATGATAGTTAACTTCATTAATAGCAGTTTGAAAAAGATTTTGAGTGGATTCAACTTCCTGACCACATATAAGCTACAAACAAATAAACCAAACTGAGATTACCATCAGTTGAAATTGTCATATGAAAAAGTCTACAGTTTATAAATGGCTTGGTGAGGTATAACATTGGACCGATGGGAAGGGAATTCGCATTAAGGTGAGATGAGGCATTGCAAACATCAGAATAGGCTTTTTGAAGGAAAGGACACCGTCGATAACATGAATCCAAAATAGTAGGGATGGCAAACTGGCCAGCCCTGCCTGTTTTGACCCGTCCCGCCTCGCGGATTGACCCAAATTTGTGATGAGTAAAATATTTTTTTTTTGTTGAGTAAAGTAAATTTTTTTTTATTTTTTCATAATAATTTATATTCATTTTCCATCGAAATAATACCAATTAGTTTATCTAATCAAAGACAAGAAAAATAACAACGAAGATTATAGCTAAAGTACAATAGCAACATGTAGAGTTGTCAAAACGGGTCACCCGATCCAACCCGGTTCGGCCCACGACAGGTTGGCCACTTAGTGGGTCAACCCAACCCACCTTACTTATTAGCGAGCCAAAAAAATTAGAACCCGACCCGACCCACCACGGGTTGGCTCACTGACTCACTTAACTAAAAAAAAGCATACAATTTTTTTTTTCTTGAATCCCAAGAAAACTAAATTATAATTCCAATTAAAATCTAAATAAACTTCAATACAATCCAAATAAAATCCCAAATTATGTTAAACTCCAAATACAAACCAAAATTACAAAAATATAAACTACTATCTAACATCAAATCATTCTTGTCACTTATCAAACTATAGTATTAGAGTCTTGAATGGATAAATCCACAACATTTTCATCTCTTGAAGCATCTTCTTTATCCCCATCTACAATAAAACAAGAAAAAAGAATGTTAACTAATAATATTAAAAGATTAAGTATTAAATAATTAAATTAATTTTATAGTACTAACAATAATGTTACCTGTTAGTTCAAAACCATGCAACCAATTTTGTGTTAAAATGAGTGTCTCAACATTCTCTAGAAGAATGGAAGAATGATATTTGGTTAGCACACGAGAACTAAGACTAAAGGCAGACTCACTAGTAACGATAGTGATTGAAATGCTAAGCATGTCACAAGCCATCTTAGACAAGTTTGGATAACGATCTCGACGATCCCTCCAATAGCTCAATACATCCAACTTATCAAAAAAATTTGGATCAAGATTACCTTCATCTAAATAAAGATCCAATTCAGACCTTCTAATGTCATTAACATGTTGGCTCAAATAATCAACATATTCCTAAGACAATATGAAAAATATTTAATATGTCATTCATAAGTAAGAAATAAAATAAAGCATGTTGTGTTTAAGGAGAAATTTAAGAATTAAAAAGTCACATCAAATGCATCCATCACTCGCTCATCATTCGTAAAAGAAGAAAGTTGTGGTCGAGGAGAAACTTGAGAACTTGAACTCTTTAACTCCTTTGGATTTAAATTAACCTATTCTTTAGACAACTTATACATATTATCCTTTAAAACATTAATCTTTTCTTCACAAGTAGAAGGATCAATCTTTAAATAACAAAATCAAATTGCTTTAAACTTCATCCATGGATCAAGAATAGCCCCAATAGAAAAAAATATCACAATAATGATCCCAATACTTACTAAACTTGTTCATCATACTCAATGACATATCTTTAATCGTCAAATCATCACTTTTTGCATTTTCCTGCAACAAACATTCAATTTTCCAAACTTGCATGAAGTAACAATTTAAAGTTGGATAAGAAGAACCTGAAATCAAATTAATCATTACATAAAATGGCTTCAAGAACTAACATTTTTCAGCCCTTTTCCACTCATCATTTGATGGACGATGAATATAATTTCTATCACGGATAGCCAAGCTTGCAAAGGCACGCCGATATCTAATTGCATTCTCAAGCATAAGGTAGGTAGAATTCCATCTAGTAGCAACATCCATTCTCAAACCTACTTTGGTATCAATACCCCTCACTTGAATAACACATTCTTTAAATGCAATTTTTCTTGCCTTTGATCCTCTTACATACTTGATACTCTATCTAATCTTATGTAAAGCATCAGAAGCCACCCTTAATCCCTCTTGCACAATAATATTCAAGACATGTGCACTACACCTTACATGAAAGTAATCACCATTACATATCAAACTATTTTGCAAATTCATTTGCTCACATAAAATTTTTTGCAACACCTCATTGGCACTAGCATTGTCTAATATGATAGAAAAAATCTTCCTATCTATTCCCCAATCAAGCAACAAAGCAAAATTTTTTTGTGCCAAATCATGACCAGTATGTGAGGTTCCATTTTACAAAAGGCAATAATCTTACTCTTCAACCTCCAACTCAGATAAAAAAAATGAGCAGTCAAACAAATAAACCCTTCTTGATTTATAAAAGTCCAACAATCAGATGTCAAACAATTTCGGCTATGAGATTTACGCATTGCGAGTTTCACCCTCTCTTTGTGTTCATAAAATTTCTTTGAAATATTAGACACAATTGTATTCCTACTTGGAACTCTTACTTTTGGATTTAGATATACAAGCAATTCTTTAATCCACTTATATTCAACAAAATTATATGGAAGCCCATGTTGAATAATAGCCATTGAAATAAGGTCATCTAGAACTTTTTGGTCAATTTCCCTAGATCTTAATTTCCCAGTATGATCAATTATCATTTTCCCCACGTCATTGTGTTTTAATTTCTTTAGGACCATACACTTTGACAAATGACATAACATTGTTGAGGTCCCTATATTTGAACCACCAGAAACATACTCTGCACCACATGCATTATATTTTGCTTTTTCTTTACCTTCTTTTATTTATGTTTTTGTAAATGATCCTAAACCTTTAAAGTAGTTCCCTTAGGTCTCTTACTTTCTCTATCAAAATTTCTACCCTCATTATCAATCTCTTCTACGATTGGTGGCAAAGAATCATTCATATTATCATTAACATGTTGATCATCTACTATTTCAAAATTCATTTTGTTCTGTAATCACCACAAACATAAACTATATAAACAAATAACCAAAAATGTCAAGTAGCATAACTTTAAAACAATATATAAGGGAGCAATTTTGAGCGTGATTGGTGCAAGGCACTTACAAGATATTCTTCGATGCCACTTATATAACAACTACATAAACCTGCACATTGAAAAAAGAACACATGAAAAATGTGGTGTTTTTGTTTGGTTATTTTTTAATAATAAAAGAAATATAGTTATTATTAATTTGTTTTGTTATTACTTTTTTATTCGTAAGATTTAAAAATTAAAATGTAGTTCAATAAATCAACTTCATAAATATTAGAACATCTCCATCAAAAAGTTGTTTCATAATTTCTACTGTACTCAGATAAGTGGAGAATTAAATTTTAGACCATCGAAGATAATATAAAATAAAAATTCACAAACTATACCATGTTTATGACAAATATAATACTAAAAACAAAATTTTGGAGGGTATTAATAAGTTTGAATATTCTCCACGTAACTTAACAACTTCATCTCATTAAAATATAACCTTTGAGTGTAAGGATTGATTGCAATATTGATAAGCCTGAATTAGTATTTTTGGCCCCAATCACCACATTTTCAATAGTATTTTTTTTTATCATGAAACAGGGGCTACAAAAATTGAAACGAACACACAGACTAGAAACCAATGTGTTAGGAAAAGTTGTTTTGAAAGGGGTGTTAGACAATTAAAAATATTTTTCAGGTTTCAAAATAAATTAGGAAGTGAAAGTGAGGGAGAAAGATGAAAGATAGAAATTAGAAACGTGAAAATGATGAACAAACAAGTAATGTGAAGTCTGGAAGCAGAAGTTTCAAGACGACAATAGCAAATAAAAGATGCAGTGGTGAATTAAAGAGAATAACATTTAAGTTTAATGTTTTATTTTTTTAATATTATATATATATATATATATATATTAAATTAATATTTGAAATTTATTGGTGGGTTGGTGAGCCAATTCGGCTCATCACGGGTTTAACCTGAATGAGCCGGGTTCTTAGTGGGTTGGGTTCATATTTAACTCGTACTGAAATTTGTAATTTTTTTCAACCCAACCCGGCCTGAACCCGGGATGAGCCGGGTTGGCTCACGGGTTATAACCCATTTTGACAACTCTAGTAACATGTCACCTTACAAGACAGGTACCTAAAAATGCATAAAAAGATATTTCATATTCAAGAACTAAAATCATTATCTTATATACAATTATTATACATAAACATAATAATAATAATAATAATAATAATAATAATAATAATAATAATAATAATAAAAGGAACTTAAAGAAACAAAGTGATGAATGATGTGAGAACTAAAAAAATGAGAACATATAATTTTGTAAGTGGGCCAGCACGCCCCGCCCCACCTTTAGCCCGCACGGGCTACGGGGCGGGCCATTGCGAGCTGGCGTGTTCAACATCCTAGCTCGCCCCGCGTTTTTTTGTACGACTTGCGGGCCAACCCACTTGGTCCGCCCCAAATTGCCATCCCTACAAAATAACATTGAAAGAAAAATCTTTTATAGAAGCATGTAAATTGGAGCTGACATCATTAGACAAACCAAAGGTGTTTCAAAGAGTTAAAGAATGGAAATGTATTTAAATTTTTCTTGACTTCAACTCCTAAGCGATATGCATATGGGACTATTAGGCCTACTGAAACAAGCCCCCAATTACAGGCTTGGGGAACGATACCTCGTTTTTGAAACCACTTTTCCATTCCCATAAATGATGTCAATGTTCAAACCTTATGTCCATTGAGATATTACCGTTACGGTCAATCACCACATTCGAGTTATTGCCTACTTTAGCGCTTGTAGCTTTGTCACTTCTTAAAATGTGTTTTGAAAGGTTGAAGGAGGAAGGTGTACTTAAATTGGCCTTGGCTTCAACTCCTAAGCAATGTGGGACTAGTGAGAGTATCAAAATAGTGAATCGCGATGTCAAGACGAGTACAAGAATTTGAATATATTTAGGTCTTAATAATATACTCGAGGCCGATTTAGAATAAGAAAATCTAATTTTGTTTTGTCCTTCTTGACAAGATCCATTACTCCACTACCCCTAAATAAAAGGTAGATTTCTATTGTTTCTAAGTCTATAAATATAACTGTACACCAAGAGAAACATGGAATGCTTCTAGCCAAAGCTTCTTAGTATCTTTGGCAAAAGAACATTTTGACTCATACCGTGGACCATAACCCACGAACATAGGGTTAAGTCTTTGTGCTATAGTGGTCATTCGACCCCAATTAAATAAGTCTTCATGCTAAATAGCTCTCATGCTAGAGTAGTCAATTGACCACCAATTAAATAAGCCTTTGTGCTAAACAACCTCTTTGTTAACTGGCCTATCGGTCTACGTCCCAATTTATTCACATCCTAGTCCTCTGAATAAATATTTCTTGGACCCTTAACTCCTCTGTAATTCGAGTATCTTTAGGCTTTTCATCTTGAAAGCTTGAGTCTAGGATGTTGTGGTCCATTTGAGATAGCAAGTATCATCCTTAAGGGTGAGGTTGGACATATTTGGAATTCCTTATTTTGTTTCATCGTGCTTGACAAAACTCACTACCACTAAATAAGAGAGTAAATTTCAATACTTTCTAGGTCCATAAATATACCTCCGTACCATTATATAGGAGAGATACATGTTCACTAGTGCAAATTATTAAGTTTGTGAATTTAAGTTTGTTCAGAAGAAATCTGTTGTTGACTAACATACTTATAAATATAGTTTTACATTTGTTACTTTTCTAACAGACTTAAATTAGAGTTTTTACATTTGTTGCTTTTCTAACAAACTTTAAATAGTGTTATTTTTACATCTATTACTTTTCTAGCAGACTTAAATTAGTATTTTTGCATATATTACTTTTCTAACAGATTTTTTAAAAAATGTTTTATCCTACCCAAAAATATGATTCACTTACGCTTCCACTTGTTGAACCCTTTTCATTTTCTAGCCTTTTCACTACAAACATAGAGGAACAGTAATAATCTATAACATGGTACTCCAAAGCAGAAGGAAGGACAAGTTGTATTTGACAATTATGAAAAAATTTGGCATAATTAAATTTTAAGTCCTTGATAAAATTATAAAATTATAGTTATAAAATTTTAAAATTCTAAAGTTCTAAAGTTCTAAAGTTCTAAAATTCCAAAGTTCCAAAGTTCTAAAATTCTACAATTATAAATTTATAAAATCATAAAATTATAAAAATTTAATAGAGACTTATCAATTAAAAGTTTTAAAATTTATTAGAAACTTAAAACTTAAATAAGAAAAAAAAGTCCAAACTGGCACTTGTCATAGTACAAGCAAAAAGAAAATAGTGAAGATAGTAGTCAAACAAATATTGAAATGTAGTCCAAACTGTTACTTGTCATGAAATTTTATTTGGTATTTTAATTTGAAATGTATATAATTATAATTTCTTTCGAAATATTTGATATTGAACATATAAGAACACCCATATTTTAATATTAAATATTTTATAATATTATGTTTTCTTTACCTTAATTTTTTATTACTTTATTAAAAAATAATTAATTAATATTGGCATAGTAAGAAAATAGGTATGGATACGAGTACGAGTATATATCCATTACCTAATGGGTGTGGGGACATGACAAAAATATGATACATTTTGTGTTTAGGTATGAGAATGTGGATGAATTTTTTCTTTGGAATGGATATGAGATAGTGAAACCCGTCTTTGCCCCATCTTATTACCATCCCTAAACATAAATGTTTATTTAAGTCCACTAGTTGAATATTTGAAATTGTGTGGGATGATGTTCAACTATTTGATTTTTTTTAATGAAACTTTCATAATGCATGAGATATAATTGTGTACAATCAATGATTTCCTTGCCTATAACAATTTGTCAAGGTACAGTGTCAATAGTCATAAAACATTCTATATGTGAAGAAAACATTACATCTCATTAACTAAAACAATAAAGGAAGAGAATATATCTTTAGCATTAGAGATTTTTCCAATTTAATAATCCATATCGGAGGTTGAAAAAAGCATTTAATGGATAACAAAAGAATGTTGATGCACCAATTTCATTGACTAACCTTAAAATTTATGAAAAAGTTAATAAAATACATCGTGTTTTGGGGAAAACAGCGAAGAAGTCATTTTTGACAAAGAAACCGGTCTTTTTTTATCTTCCATATTGGTCAAATTTAGAGGTTAGACACTACATAGATGTAATGCATGTAGAGAAAAATGTGTATGATAACTTGATTGACACACTTCTTAACATTTAAGGAAGGACAAAGGATAGGGTAGATGCTCATTTGGATTTCATTGAAAAGAAGATACAAGAAGATTTGACACCAAAGAAGGTTGGTAAGCGTAGTTTCCCCAACATGATACATTTCCAAAGAGAAAATAAATTTTTGTGAATGTCTAAAGAGTGTCAAGGTACCAGAAGGATACTCTTCAAATATTAACAACATAGTTTTAGTACATGACTTGAAGCTAGTTGGCATGAAGTCTCATGATTGTCATATCTTAGTGCAACTATTCATGAAATTTTTCTCAAAAATGCTAAACAAATTATAACTCATTTGTGTTCATTCTTCTCTTCAATTTGTAGTAAAGTCATTGATCCTCTGAAGTTAGATGAACTTCAACACAAGATTGTTATTATCTTGTGCCAATTGGAGATGTTTTTCCCCCTTTCGTTTTGACATCATGATACATTTACTAGTTCATTTTGTAGAAGAAATTAGATTTAGTGGGCTAGTGTACTTAAGATGAATGTATCATATTGACGTTATATGAAATTTTTGAAAGGGTATGTGAATGGAGTATTTGAGTTTATTGATGGATTACCAACAACCAAAATTCTATTAGTAATTTGAGTTTACTGACAAATTTCACGATCCATTAGTAATTATTGATGACCTCAAATTCATTGAAATTTTCTAATGGAATAGACCATCAGATGCATTATCAACAAAAATATCCATTGGTAATACAAATTCTAATTTATATCAATAGATCTTATTGACTGATTGGTTTACGACATAAATATTCTTAAATTTCAAATTTATGGTTTATCGATGGATTTATTTCCATCAATAAAAATATTTCAGTAGTTACAAAAATTCTTGTAGTGATGGTTCAAACAGAAAGACAATAGTGAAGATAGTAGTCAAGAAATGACAAAGGATAGGCCTCCTATGAAATTTGTTTGGTACATTCCAATTGTACCTAGGCTTCAATATTTTTCTTGAGAAGCCAAAAAATGCTAAAAATCATAGATGAACCAAAGATGAGAGAGGATATGATAGACTAGTTCATCATCTAATTGATTCTATGCAATTGAAAAACATTGATGCTTTAGTTCCTATGTCAACAAATGATGTATAAATAATGGCACAAACATATCAATCTTTCTTAGCGTAGCTTAGACACCTGGTTGGTCTTATTTTTGACCTCTTAGTGCACACTTTTATAGCTTACATTAATTTATTTTTAAGTATTCATTCTTTGTAGTTCAGACATACTTAACTTGTTTTCTATGTAAGAACAATATTCACAAACAAAGCCCTAAACCCATAAACAAACGATTTGTATCTTGGACACTCCTATAAGTGCATTAGTAGAGGTTGTTAGCACCATACGTTCACACTCAATAGAATTTTTGTGGGATGCTCTTAAATTTGGTTGGAATAATGGCCTTCCATTGTGCATACACATGTCATATGTGTTACAATTTGTGATGGAGAACGAAAAACTGAATATCATAATTATTCAGTTATGGATGATGTGAGTCTCTAAACCATTTTGTAATATTAATTATTGTATATAGTTAAATGCTTATGTTATATAAATTATTTGATTTTAGGTATATGTTTGGAATGACTTAGAATGGGGGATTAGGTGATGTGTACAAATTCATGGACACCCAACTCCTTCATGTAGTAGGCAATGTGAAACCCAAAATCCAAACATACATCACCAACTAATGAATAAGGGCAACAAATATATCTCACACCTTATATTAATGAGTAAGTGTAGTTTGTTGTCTTCTAATTATAATCCATCATTTTCAATATTAATGATAATTATTTTCAATGTAGACATGTGATTTCCCTTATTGATTACAGTAGTTTATGCACATATCTGAAATAAATAGTTGATTGGTAAGAACATCAAATTTATGTACTTTCATTTTTATATAAGCAAATCCTAACTAGTATCATTTTCTCGATGCATATACTGGATATAACATGTTGAAGGGCAAATCGACTAGAAGATCACACAAGCTAACATGGTTGTTACTCAAAATTAACTATTTTCGTCCGATTATATAACATAACATGTGTAAGGAATACTTGGCAAAATATTTTATAACTTTGTTTAGCAAAGTAGCTAGATAACTTGTTATTTTCTTTTTATATGTAAATACACATTCTTACAACTGTAAAGTCGATTATATACATGTAATTGTTCACTATTTTGGTCATGGTTATTTCTGGATGTGTTTTTACTTTTGTTTGTGGTTGTTTTTTGTCAAAATCGTTTAATTTAGTGCAGAATAACTAAAATAAAACAAATATTAAAAAATAATCCGAAAGAACTATGATTAAGTACAATATTGTAATTTATCATAGGTTATGATTCTTACAATAATCATACCTTATACATCATCATAGACTACGATTATGATTCCTAACAAAACTACGGTCTATGTGAGTCTATAGTCTAATTAAAATATTTGAATACTAATACACTATGTTTTCTGAGAAAACCATAGTCTCTTAGTATTCTAATAAACTATGATTTCTATTAAGAACCATAGTATATATTTCATGGTATATATATATATATATATATATATATATATGTTATATGATATTATAATCTTAATATACTACGTGTTTGGAAAAGCTATAGTCTATTAGAAGTCAAATAGACTACAGACTATGAATCGTAGTCTTTGGTAAAGTATAGAGTACGGTTAGAAAATATAATCTAAAATGGTTGTCTTAGATACAGCATAATAAACTCTGTTTTCTAAACCGTAACTTAAAACTTAAAATAACCGTAATGGAAGACATTCGCTACAGTAGTGAGATATACTGATTAAGACATTAAATTTAATTAATTAATAAATATTAATAAATACATCATAATAACAAATAGTAATAGGACCGTTCAGTTAAAAATCATAATGACTTTAGTAATTAATTTTAATGCAGTAATTAATACTTTAAGAAATTTAATAATTATATAACAATACAGTTATAACATTTATATATATATATATATATATATATATATATATATATATATATTTTCAAATTATTATTATAATTCTCAAATTTTTTATTTTTCTTAACATTTGTTTCATTATTAAATAAATTCATATAAATTCACATAACAATGCACGTTTAATTGAATTCCATTCACCACACGTATTACTTTTATTGAATATTATTTTACCATTGAATCTTATTCAGATAATCATTGATTTTATATTTCGATTAACAGCAGGTCCAGGTTCTTTAAAGAAAAAGTCTCAATTTTTTTTACTACTAATCTATGATACACAGATACGATACATCTATCGAATACGACACGTATCTGACACGTCGATACGTTTATTTTTAAAATAATAGGATATGATACGTGATAGATATATGATATGTGATATATGAATATTAAAAAATGTACAATAATTCTTACAAACAAAAAAAAAATGATTGTTAATGTGTGAATCCAAATTTCCTAATTAGAGACCAATTATTTTGGTAGCCAAAACTTGGTAGCTAATATTAGTGACCAATTTAAAAATTAATTCATAATTGAAACTATTTTAATTATCAATTTAGAGACCAATTATAATTTTTTTGTGAACTATTTTAGTTCTCAATTGGGTCACTATATAGTGATTAATTATTTTTTCACTAAAATATGTCACTATTCAAAAAATTTATTGTATTGTACTACGACTTTATAAATTAGATACTTTATTGATAAGGTATCGGTATCAGACACGATACGTGTCGGACACGGATACGTGACCCAAGTTGAAGTATTGGTGCATCATAGCTACTAATATTTATTTATTAAATTAATTATAAAATTACGCTTAAGAAAAAAAAAGTTTTAAAATCTTTCTTCAACTAATATATTTTTTTAAATTAATTATAAAAATTACGCTTAAGAAAATTGAGACCTCAAAAAAAATGTATTACTAATATAGCTTTATTAAATTAATTATAAATTTATGTTTGAGAATAACATTTAATTAATTATTATTAATGTCTGTTAATTTTTATTGGTATTAAAAATGATAATTAATGAGTTAAAATCTTTATTTACTAAATTATAATTTTTATTTACGAATGCAAGAATGATTATTTTTTTTTGTTGTCTTATAATCTATCTGAATTTAATTTTCTTCTTTTATCTTCTTATCTTTATATGACATGTCTTGTCTTTCATTACTTCTTTGTCTTCAAAGAGTTATTTTTTTTAAGGTTTTGACATATTACATTCCTTGATTCCTATATTCTATGTGTACCAATTTTTTCATCCTCATTTCTGGTTAATATATTTTTTCTTTGTATTTGTGTTGCTGTTGTTTCTACTTTGTTTTGGTTGTATTAGAATTTGAAAAGCATTTCTTTTTCCTAGTTTTATTTTTGGATACTTTTTGATTTACAAGTTTCAAGAATTTTTTGCATATATCTCGACAAGAAACTCTAATTTTTCTACAAAACTATTAATTAGATTATGGTTTAATCTTTTGGTGGATAATAGATTAGTTGAAGCATAATTCAAAGTTGAATTTTTTGTATAAAGATAATTAAAATTTAGGGAAAAAAACACTTATTATCGAGTTGAGAAGAACAATATTTTTTTAAACTTATTTTGATTATTAATCTTAAAATAAATTCTACAGGTTTGTGAAAAAAATTGAAACGAGAGGGAAAAAGAAACTTGAAACTTAAAGATACTATTAAGTCTACTATCAAGTACTTTCTTGATAACCAAAATTAGGTTTTATTTTTTTAACTCATTCGTGTTATATAATTATATTTAGTAATGTTTTATATATTATAATTATTTATTTCAAATAAAAAATATATAGATATTTAAACTAGAAAATTTGAATCAACCTATTAAAAACTCAAAAGAAGAGAAGAATTAAGACTTTAATTGTATAAGAAAAAGAAGTTATGAATAAATTTATAAAAATAGATAAAAAAAATGAATTAGAAAATATTAGTAAGTTAACAATGTATCAAAAAAGATTAAATGCATTAATCTTATGATCTATTAAGAAATAAATGTTAAATAAAATTAATTATGACAATATAATAAATAATTTTGAATAAAAAAAAATTAAAAATAAATCTTAAATAAATGATCTATTTTTTAAGTTTGATTTAGAAACCAAACTCTTTAGCTTCCGTGAACATGTGTATCGGTTTTTTTACACACCTACGTGAGACTCAACAGTAAATGACTATCAGTGCATACACTTTCTCTTTGAAAAATAAAATTGCAGTTCGAATTGAATTTGAGATAAATTACTGCACTAAAAATACTTCAAATATAATTAACCAGTCAAGCGTTACTTTGATATAATTAAACAGAACATAAAACACTTACACATTAAAAAAAAAAGAATAATAATCAACACTGTTCACTTAATTATGTTAAGTATATTTACAACATAATTCTTTATTAAGATTAAATTACTATAAATTTCAATAAATTGTCTGAAATCCAACGTAAAATTATAACTTTTCTCCTACAAAACTGACCAAACCGTAAATTCTTCTTTTTGTCTGCATCAAAGAGACTCACTTGAAAACCCTTTTTTTGCCACTCTCTTTCTATCCATGAAACCACCTTCATAAGCCCCTGATTTAGTTCTGAACACGGTTTAGAGAAGCACTTCCATTACCACCACACTATAAATCCCCCCTCATACCAAGCTTTTAACCATCCCATTTGAACCTTTTCACAAACATTTGGTGTTCTTGTTTTGTTTCACAAACTCACCAATGACTCCACCTGCAAGAAAGCCAAGCCATGGCTCAAAAAAGAAGTCAAGGTCCACCTCTCCAATGGAAGAATCCCCTGAGTCTTGTGTGAATGTGTACACCTTTAACGTGGCTCCCAACAGTGATATCATGGAGTGTATCTCTGACATTGCTAGCAGGGAGCAGGTTAGTGTTACTGTGATGAGTGCGAGTGGGAAAATCAACAAGGTGAGTCTCCAATCTTCAAGCAATGGTGAACCCGATGTGATGCTCCATGGACCACTCACCTTGGTCTCCCTCACAGGCTCTTACTTATACAAGAATGAGTACACCCTTCACCCTGGAGCCACCCCTCCCCTCCCCTTGTCCTTTGGGATCAACCTCTCCACCATGGGAGGCAATGTCTTTTGCGGCGTTGTTGGTGGTAGACTCATTGCTGGTGACAATGTTAAGCTCACAGTCTCCACCTATACCAACCCTAACATTTTGAAGTACTCTGCTGAAACTCATGAAAACGGTCATAATCATAATCATCATAATGAAAATCACAAGAATAAAAATTCTGGTAATGAGCAATGATTAATTAATTAATATATATATTTTTCTTTTATTTTTCTCTTCTTATCACATCGTACGTATATCCTATAAGCCTGTTAATTTTATTTTTTCTTTAGGTGTATCTAAAGTGTTGATTAAACTTTTTGATGTAGATACAAAAAGTTTATCGGTACTTGATATATATCTAGAAAGAAAATAAAATTGATAGATTTATCACATGTATGATGTAATAAGAAGAAAAAAAAAGCAACAATTGCATAATAGGTGAACATAAAGTCAAATATATGTGTATTGTTGTTCTTACTAGTATAAGAGAAGTAGTTTGATGGAGTTCAACCTAATAAGAAGGCATAAGAAGTGTGTTATAACACACTTCACCACCTTGTGTTTTTTTTTTTTTCTTTTAGTGAAAAGTTAAGGAAGTATGCTTGTTTAAATTTATCTATTTTTAATGAATCTCTTGTTTAATTGGTGGATGTATTTTCTTCATCAATTTATTTTTTGTTCATTTAATTTTTTTTATCAAAATTGTTAATAAAGATGATTTGATTTATTGATGTAATTAACATAATCACAATCTCAATTTTTATAAAAGCTCATTGATTCGTTTCAAGAAATTTAATAAAAAGGACTAAATTATATCAGTTTTTTAAAAATTGGGACTAAATTGAAACTTAAAAAAATGGAGGACCAATTTAAAACTTTTGAACAAAAATAGGGAAAAAAAAATAATTAAACCTAAATTTTATTGATGACAATAATTTAAATTATAGGAAAACCTTAATTCAAAATTTTCTTTCTTTTATAATATAATTTTTTTATCACTATTAGTTATTTATATTTTTTACATTTTTAATCTTTTATCTCAATTAATTAACTAATTCATTCAAATTTATTGTTAAAAATAATTTTAATTATTGAAAATATTTATTTTAATTTTTTTATAGAATAAAATTTTACTACTACTAATTAATTAATAAGGTTAAAATTTATTCATAAAAATAATTTTACTTATAAAAAAATATTTAATTTAAATTTTCTTTCTTTTATAATATAATATTTTTATTATTGTCAATTATTGATAGTTTATTATTATTTTAATTTTTTTAATTAATTAATTAATTTAATTTTAAGGTTAAAATACCTTTTTGGTCCCACTTTTCGTCAAAGTTTTTCAAATAAGTCTTAATTTTGGTTTTATGTTCAAATAGGTCCCAATTTTCGTCAATTTTGTTCAATTGGGTCTTTTTTTGCTAACATCGTTTAAATCATTAACGGTCATGAACAGTGACTGCCACGTGTCACTTCGTGGTTTTTTTGAATCTTTTTTATTTTTATTTTTGTTTTTTTATAGTTTTTTTGAAATTTTTTTAATGTACACATGTCAACCCAGTAGCGTATCATGTGTCACTTTGTGGTTTTTTTGAATTTTTTTAAATTTTTTTTTAAATATCCACATGTCAACCTAGTAGCGTATCACATGTCAAAGTCAATGTTCTATATTCAATTTGGTTCCTATATTTGTTATTTTTGTTCAATTAGATCCCTATATATTAAAATTCACATCATTATAACTTTGATATAAAAATTAAATTTGGTTTTAATTTGGAGAGGGACCAAATTGGTTAATGTTAACAAAAATTGGGACCTAATTGAACAAAAATAACAAATATAGGGACCAAATTGAATATAGAACATTAACTTTGACACGTGGCACGCTATAGGGTTGACACGTGGATATTTTAAAAAAATATAAAAAATATTTAAAAAAATAAAATAAAAATTCAAAAAAACCACGAAGTGACACGTGGTAGGCTATTGGATTGACACATGTACATTTAAAAAAAATTTAAAAAAAATTTAAAAAAAATTTTAAAAAAAATTTTAAAAACAAATAAAAATAAAAAAATTCAAAAAAACCAATGAGTTACACGTGGCAGTCACTGTTCATGGCCGTTAATAATTTAAATGATGTTAGCGAAAAAGGATCCAATTGAACAAAATTGACGAAAATTGGGACCTATTTGAATACAAAACCAAAATTAGGACTTATTTGAAAATCCTTGACAAAAATTGGGACCAAAAAGGTATTTTAACCTAATTTTAATTAAGTAAATTAATTTTAATGATAGATAAATGTTTATACCAAATTCACTCTTAGTTATTAATTTTTTATTTTGTGTTAATTAATTAATTTATTAATTCTTTTAAATCTTTTTATTAAAAATAATTTTAGTTATAAAAAAAATTATTTTATTTTATTTTTTATTTTTTAATATAAATTTTTATTACTATTAATTACTAATATTTTATTATCTTTTAACTTTTATTTTAATTAATTAATTAATTAATTTAAATTTTATTCATTAAAATAATTTTGGTTCTTGAAAAACATTTGTTTCAAATTTTCTTTCTTTTATAATATAAGATTTGTATCTATTAATTATTAATACTTTATTATTATTTTGTAATTAATTACTTAATTCATTTAAATTTTATTGATAAAAATAATTTTAATTATAGATAAATTTTTATTCAAATTTTTTTATAGTATAAGATTTTATCACTCTTAGTACTAATTTTTTTTGTTGCTCTTTTAATTTTTGTGTTAATTCATAATTTAATTATTTTTAATAAAAATAATTTTAGTTATAGAGACATTTGCTTTAAATATTCTTTTTTTATAATGTAAGATTTTTGTTTCTATTAATTATTACACACTTATTTTTATTTTTATCTCTCTTCTTATCTATGTCTCTAGAGATGGCAAATAAATCTATCTTGGTGGGTATTGTTTGAATCCGTTCCTGTTTTTTGACGGAGAATCTCCGCATTGACTGGGCATGGGGAATCTCCGACCATTTTCAATTGGGTATGGGGATGTATATATCCCTGCCATAATACCCGTGCCGCCATATCTTCGTTATCGTTTAAATTGTTACAATTAATTAAATAACCCTATATATATATATATATATATGTTTTTATTTCTTCTAATTATTTGGTTTGTCATGAAACTCATTCACATCTTCAATATATTTTCTTATCTTATCATAACGTTTATGTAATTATGTTAAAATGATGTATGTCAATTAAAAAAAAATTATGTCTCACATTTGAATATTTCTATTATTTTTTAATATTTTTATTTATTGTATATTTTCCTTTTACATGAAAATTTTAATACTCTCAATTTAAGTGTTTAATAGCATAAGCATTTCATTTACTAGGTAATATAAAATAAAATTCTTTACTTATTATTATTAATTTTTGTTTTATTTGAAGAACTGTTTTGTTTCGCTAAAACAATTTTCGTTATTTCTCAACCATTGAGTATATATGTTGATATTTGAAAATTTTTCTTAGATCTCTAAGGTATTTTTCATCTTATCATACCCTTAATTATACATTTGTTTTTCTTTGTGCGATTTCTTTCAATAGTCTCTTAAATTATTTCAAAGACACACATATGTTAATTTTTTAATATTTTTATTTGTTGTTTATTTTCATCATGTAGAATATTATTTGATATATTTTATCTAATTATTTTTTATTTTCTAACTCATTATCAATCATACTGTAATTTTTCATATAATTGTATAAATAACTTTTATTTATTACAATATAAAAATTTAATGTAATCGCCATGAATATTTTTTTATCACCATCTAACATATATTGAAGTTCAAAAGATAGAAGATCTATGTCAAAATTTTATTATTATGTTTATTATTTGTTCTTTGCGTCATTTTGACTAAGTGGTGTATTATAACTTTTATTAGTGTATAAAAAAGAGATTCATTAGGATTTAAAAAATTGAAGTAAACAAACATTAAAAATATATTTTAATTTGAATATTTGTTTTCCCTTTATATTTTCTTAAAAATATTTTTAAATTTTATCAGCTAGGTTTCATTAATGTTTACAAATTTAATAAATATTTTTTTCTCATGAAATTTTGTTTGGTATTCTAATATAAGATTAATGTAAACAATTATAATTAATTTCAAAGCATTTGATATCGAAGAAACAACCATCCTCCTAATATTGAATATTTGATAATATTATGTTTTCTTTACCGTAATTTTTTTTTATTTTATAAAAATTAATTAAAATTAATATTGAAGTAGTAAGAAAATGGGTACGGGTATGGGTACGAGATTATACCCGTTACCCAGTGGGGATAGGGATGAGACAAAAGTTTGATACCCATTGGGTTTGGGTATGGGGATATGGATTATTATTTTCTACGGGGATGGGTATGGGAGCGAAACCCGTTCCCGCCTCACCCTGTTGTCATCCCTATACGTCTCTAATAAATCATATTTCCAAGATATCATAATTAGTTTTAAATGGTGTCATAAAATATCTAATTTATAATATGTTTAAAAATATATTAAAAATCCTAATTTGGTCAAATTAAAATGTTGGCCCAATGGAAAAATTGATGAACCTTGAAAAACCTTAGTTGTCTACTCCTTTCCCAAACCTTACGTTGTCACTTAAATGAAAACTTGCGGCAACTATTCTTTGTGTATCCCACGATCATTGGCGACGACATCGACCTATACCAGAGGCCTTCCTAACGTTGATGTAGCATTGCTACATTGCTACTTCTCTCATTCGTGCAAGAACCAGAAACACACTGGTCCCCCATGCACGCCTCCTTCATCCATGCGATTAAGTCATTGTAGGTCTCCTTCACACTGTGGTAGTCGTTGCAGGCCACCATGCTTCCTTGGGTTGCGGTGGTTCCTTCCCACCTCGCTTGCTACTTCTGAGACATCTTCTCCTCCATTTGAAACTATGTTGTCGGCAATCGCTTAATCTGTTTCTTTTGTTTCTCCCGTCTTCTCTTCTTTGACGCATGATATTACTGACAAATTATGCCCTTCAGTAATTACCGACACAAATATCATTCGGTAATTACTACCTATCGTTAGGTAATAATTATATATATATATATATATATATATATATATATATATATATTTATATCTATCATTAACCTAAGACTTCAATTATCTCTTATGGCCACCCATTCAAGATCACCTTCCATGCGAAAAACAAGACAAATAGGAGTGTTTTAATTTTTTAGAATTACCTCTTAAGACTTAATTCTCCATACACTATTTATTAAAATTAAATTGAATTTGTTGAGAGATGACTTTGGATCTGATAACTTAATTTTATTTTTATCCAATCGACAATCAAGAAGCTCTCATTAACTTGTATTAGACATTCTACTCTTTTAGTTTGACTAAAAACAACACTATATTTAGTAGCATGTTTCAAAAGTGGGAAATATATCTTCTCCAACTTGTAAAGTATATTTAAGTTTATCACTATATTTGTAACATTAGGTCTTCTAAGTTAAATTAGACTAGAGGTAATAGTGCAAAAATCACTTTTTTGTAACGACTTTTTATACCGATTATAATCCACTTGCTATAATAAGTAATGCAGTGGCAAATTGTAAACAAGATAACACATTTTACATTAGTTGTAGTTATAACTAGTATAAAAAGTGGGTATGGTGGCATTTTTGTAATAAAGAAGAAAATTTTATATACTAGTTCTAGTATAACCCGTATAGAAAGTGGGCGTATAGACATTTTTATAATAAAGAAGAAAACTTTCTATATCGATTCTAGTTACAAACAATATAGAAAGTAGATTTTATTTTATATTATTTATAAAAACACTAACAAATGTTTCTTAAAGCGTTCTCTCTCGTTTAGGGTTTCTTCTTGCATGCAGGTCAGAACAGTCGCTCCTCATTGCATCTCGGTCAGGTCATCGCTTAGATTTTGAACGTCACCGGAGCCGATGACATCATCTTCTTCCCATCGTGAAGAGAGGCAGTGGTGCTCCTCCATTCTTCCTCATCGATGCCACCATAATGCAACTAGGGGCTTTCGAACTGCTGCCTTTGATCTCCTATGAGTGTTTAAGGTAGCAGGATTGGTTGAGATGCTCATGTGTGAGTCGAAGTGGTAGCATCTACGGTGATTAACGGAGAAACTTCCGATGACAAAGACAAGAGGAGTGGTGCTAATTCCAGTTGTAAAACCTTGTAAATTCTTTTTTCCTAAATAATCCTAAATTTCCAAGCCTTTTGTTTTCAAAAAGAGAAGCAGAAACCCTTTATTCCTTTCTCTTAACTCCATCTCCTTTATCTCCATATTTGAACCTCTATTCCTCATGCTTTGTTTGTTTGTTTGTTTGTTTATAGAATTGAGATCGTAGAATCGTTCCTCACAACAAAGCCATTGATTCATACTGATTAGTTTCTTGTTTGGGGTTGAGGTTGAACTTTCACGAGTTCGAAGGTGCCTTGGAGGTTCTTAGAGTTCAAGTCTATCTTCAAAGGTGAGGGAAGTTAAACCTTACTTTTTGCATGATGATTTTGTTTGAATGTCTAGTTCTGTATTGATGTTGTGCTTAGTAGCTCAAAATGATCGGTTGATGTTGTTCTTTGTGGGTGTTAGATGAAAAATCCATAATTTCATGTTTAGGTATGTATGGGTTAGAAAAATTTTGGGGTTTTGTTCAATGCATGTGATTTAAGATAAATTTAATGGACATTGAGTTTGTAACGAGGAATTAGAAATGTTTCTAACTTAAATAAGGCTTAAAATGGGTTTTAGGTTCATTTGACGCTGTCAAATTGCAAAATTCGAGTTTCTGCATTATGAAGACTTGTTAGACGATCCCAATATCTCGCTGGGCAAGTTGGGCTTTCTAACTTTAAGTCATCAAGGAAAATTTTGAATTCTTGCTTCATTAACTGACAGATCGAGCTGAAATTTTTACAGTAGGTCCTAGACACATGATGCTTTGTTTATATCTATGTGATCTTTGTTTGAAAGTGTATAGTGAAAGTAGTTTTTTTTCTTGTAATGTTCCCGTAGATTAGGTTGTTGGCAACTTTGACCTTTGTCATTTGTTTAGTGCATAACTTTTTCTATAGGTACCCAATTGGATTGATTCTTTTTGCATTGAATTCTTGATTCAATTATCTTTCATTTGAATGTTAGAACATAATTTTTGGAGTTTTGTATAAGTTGCAGTTTTATTTTTTAAAGCCGCCAACCAATTTGCATATGCGTTGTTAAGTTATTGTGTAAATTACTTTGGGGTTTTGCGAATGTGTGGGGATGATATGAACTTTTGCAATACAATGATGTATGAAATTGTGAATTGAGAAGGATTAATGTATTTTAATGGGAAAATCCTTTTAAAGTATGTGTGCTTTGGTATACATTGATGTAGAGACTTAGAATTTGGGAAGTTTATCCTTACCAAAACCGACGTCAGCGCAAATAGTTGCCAACATCTGCAACCATCACCGTTAGTGCCGCTATTAGAGATGTCCCCGATAGTGGCACAATAGATGGTGGTGATGTGGGCCAAGGTGGTGAGTTGGGTGGTGAAAAATAGGATGGTGTTGCTGAGTTTGATTTGGATAAGGTGGCTGGAGATGAAGGTCAGTCACAAAAAGGAACTCAGCTACATGGTTGTGTTCAGGGTGAATGTGAGTTAGATAAGGTGGGAGAGGCTGAACCTCAACCTGTTGAACCTGAACCTTTGCAACCTGAAGCTGATGGGGAAGATAAAGTTGGTTTAGATAATCTTGGTACAACTGAAGGATTAGTTGAGGGTGGTGATAGATTTGCTCATGTGGAGAGTTGGAGTGATTCTGGACTTGATGGAAGTATTGATGAGAGTGTTCATTGTCATCATGATGAAGGATTAATAGATGTCTTAATTGATTCGGATATAGAGCACGAACCTCATAAATGGCAGGGTAGTGTACATGTTGAGGTGGGAAGCATTGGAGAGGAATTGGGTGGCCCATCTACGACTAACATGGGTTATGATACAACAAGTGAGGAGAGTGACATCCCGCATGTGATAGAAGATAGAGGGTTGTCAGATGATGAGTGACATTCAGAGGAATTGGACAGTGATCAACCTATTCATAAAGGTGATCTTGATGAAACAGATAAGGGTGAAAAGGGTTATGGGAAATTTGAAACATTTTTAATGCCCAAATCCAAGAGTGAATATAAGTGGGAGGTTGGTACATATTTCGTTGAGAAGCCAGAATTTGTGGAAGCCATTAGAACCTATGCTTTGGAAAATGGGAGATGTCTCAAAATTTTGAAAAGTGATAAAAGAAGAATTAGAGTTAAATGTGTTGGTGCAAATGGAAAATGTTCGTGGTATGCATACTGTGGGTATATGAAATTAGTGAACACGTGGCAATTGAGGAAAATCAGAGAATTTAATATTCATTTAATTAATTCTAAATGGCTAAGTAAGATATTGGAGAAGACAGTTAGATCTAATCCAAATACCAAGGTTGTGGACATTCGAGAAAAGGTTAGCAATAAGTATAACATAGGTATTTCTAGGTGTATGGCTTATAGGGTAAAGGCAATGGCCGTAGAGAATGTTGATGGGTCATTTGCAGAACAATACAAGAGGTTGTATGATTATGCACATGAACTTCTTAGAACTAATACAGTCAAACTAAAGGTCCATGAGAATGAAGGTTAACCTATCTTTCAAAGGTTTTATGCATGTTTCAAAGCATGCAAAGACAGTTTCATGTCGTGCAGGCCCATTATTGGACTAGATGGATGCTTTTTAAAAGGGGAGTATGGAGGAGAGTTATTAACTGCTGTTGGAAGAGACAAAAATGATCAAATGTTACCTATTGCTTATGTTGTGGTGGAGGTCGAAAATAAGGATTCTTAGACCTGGTTTTTGGAGTTCCTTACTGAGGACATTGGTGGGACACAATTATGTACAAGATGTACTTGGATTTTAGACCAACCAAAGGTACAATCACATGTTCAGTAATCTGTTATATCTAAATTTATAAATAATTTCCCTACTAACATTTATTTTGTGTCATTCAAACGTCAGGAGTTGTTACTAGCTATACAACATCTACTCCCTGGAGTAGATCAAAGATTTTGTGTTAGGCACCTTTACGCCAATTTCAGGAAAAAAATTCCAAGTAAAAATTTGAACATCAAAGATGTGAACAAAGATGCCTTTAAATACTTGCTGGCAATTCTACCAAGGTATGTTTTGAACACTATCATTGTTTGTACTTTTGGTTAACACCTAGGATAGTAATCATGTAATTATTGTGGAGCAGGTTTTGGTCATGCTTTAGATTCACAACCATTACCCAATGTGACACATTGGTTAACAACATTTCTGAAGCATTTAACAGTGTTCTAGTGAAATCTAGGGGCAGGCCAATAATTACAATGTTGGAGGAAATAAGGCTATACATGATGCATATATGGGCTAAAAACAGAAAGAAAGTTGCATCATATGAAGGGAACATCTATCCCAAAATCCTGACAAGATATCGCTTAGAAACACAGTTGATAAGGCACTGGATTCCTAGGTAAATTTCCTTGTGCTATAGTTCCATTTTCATTGTACAAACAAGTTCTATATAACTACTTATATGATGTTCTTCCAAAACTTTGCAGTTGGTCATCAGATAAAATTTTTGAAGTGAGGCATGCATCACATGTTGGGGACAAGTTTGTGGTGAACATGCAAGAAGTGGAGCATCACTGGGATACCATGCTGTCATGCCTTAGCAACCATGAGGTTTCTAAACATAAATAGAGAAGATTTCATCTCCAATTGGTATAAGAAGTCCACGTATAAAGAGACATATGCATCCATCATATACCCAATCAATGGCCAAAAGGTGTGGGAGGTTACACCCTATCCAGATACTTTGCCTCCTCCCAAAAGAGCATTGCCAGGTAGACTAAAAAAGAAGAGAAGATTGCAAGAATGGGAGCTAAGAAAAGATGAGACACAAATGAGCAAAGCAGGGTTACGCAAGAGGTGTCATATATGTAGGGAACTTGGCCATAACAGGAGACATTGCCCCCAGGCACCATCACAACAACCAACCCCTGCACCTCAACCTTCTACTCAGTCATCCTAGCCACCATCACAACAACCAACCAATGCACCTTTACCTTCTACTCAGTCATCCCAGCCACCATCACAACAACTAACCCCTAGACCTCAGGCTTCTACTCAGCCATCACAACAGCCAACCCCTGCACCATCACAACCACATTCACAAGCTGCACAACCTACTACTCCAGCATCACAACCACATTCTAACCATCACACCAAGGCATAACTCGTGGTGCTTCTACTCAATCAAGTGTGCAGACTATTGCAGCACCAAGGGCTTCTGCTTAACATTCTCAGCAAGGAACACATGGGCGTGGAAAAGCAATGATGAGGCCAAAACTGAATGCAAGGAGGGGACGCATATGGAAACCATGACTACATGTGCTTTCTGTATTATAAAATTTTGTAGCTTTGGTCTATAATTAGCTTTTTGAAAGACAATTTATGTACTATTGGACTAATATATTTTGTCATTATGTGTAATTGGTTATTGGGGGACCACTTTTTTGTGCATTTCAGTTCTGTAATAGTGGTCCACTTCCTTCACACATGTTAAACATTTACTGTTGAAACACTTTATTTATATATCCAATTCTTGTCCAATTTAATTTCACCTTTTGCATATGAAATTTAAGTTTCAGTACAGGTGCATTAAAGCCAGTGCATTAAAGTTGTGGTGCCAAATCTTGTAAAATAAATACTGATACCATTCATTCACTTTCGAAACCTTACATAAACAACAAAAACTACTGCATTAAAGATGTGCTGCAACAGAATCTACCCCTGCGCATTATAATAACACCTCTGGTAGGTCACACACTAATTCTAATTCAACAACAAAAACACACTAATCATGTTCACTACAACGCAAACACAAACCACACTAATCAACACCTTAATCCTTTTTTCTAATGACTTAATACATATTTTGATATCAGCAACCACTTCTTGGGCCATTACGCAACTCCTTCTCATTTCTTGGGAATTGAGACTACCACCAGCTAACGCTTCATTTGTGTCACTCCCAACAGCATTTTCTTCAATCTTCACATTGCCACCAACCTTTTCTTCATTCTTCACATCCCCACAACATTTATCTTCAATCACAATCGTGCTTGCAGAACCCCCTTCTTCGATCCCATACTCAACAAACCAGCTGAAGTAATTGCACCCACCACACTCTTCACCTCCACTCTGATGCAAATATACCATTAATGTTTGTCTTTATCAAAAAACACAAAAACATTACACAAAAACAATACACAAATTACAAATTAACATTACCTTAAAGTTTGGACAACCCCAAAATCTTTCCCCTTTGTTCTTGGCTGTTTTCGCAGTTCTCAACATTGCCTTATCCCCACAATAACAATTGGGCATGACATTGATGCTTCTACACCTACCACCATTGCAAAAATTGACGCTACGCTTGTGCTTTCCTCTAACATTTGGACTTGAAAGGACCCACAATTGGCTGGATTCATGAGGGAAGATAGGAGAAAATGAAAAGAAATTTAGGGATTCCAAATCCAACATTGTTGTTGGCTTAAATAACAATATTTTTGCACGTCATTCCACATGTAATTGACATGTTTCAGTAACAAAAGTCCACCTCAACAACCACAAACAACATTTATCCAAACTTAATAGAAAGGGCAAACGTGATACGTTTTAACAAAAAAGGGACCACATTGAGACTTTTAAAAATTGGGGTACCAAATTGAGATTTTGACACTAAAATGGGGACCAAGGACATGATTAAACCTTGTGGTTATAAATGACATTGGATTTCTCGAAACCGATGTAAATCTTAATTGTCATATATCCTCTTAGAAGCTTATACATTAGTCAATATTAATCCGACATAAAATTACCCAACATGTTTATGAATGTAAGTGTAAACATTATTTTTCATTTCACGTCTATATTAAATGTAAAAGGTCATGGTATTTTACATCTCTTGCATTCACATTGGTGATGTAATTTGACCTTAAATCTGAAGTAAAATGTTTCTTTTGTACTTGAAATCTTTTTCTCAATAGGAGTTATATGTTTTTCATTATTCAAATAATTAATCATATTTAATAAAAAATGTTTTTTTGCATATTAATACTAAAATTAATCATTCTTATTATAGTTATATTGTTTACAAGAAAATAATTAAATATCAACTAATTTTAGAAATAAAAGATAATTAATTATTATAATGATAAATTTAAATATTAATTTGTAAATTAAAATTATAAATATGTAAAATAGTTTTTATTATAAATAAAAATTTACAACTAATTTAAAACTTAAAGTTTAAATTAATCTTTCATATTAATTATAAAAATGTTTGTTACGTGTCTAAATTAGTCTCTAATATATTTACAAAATTATTCATGTATTTTATTTTGGTAATTTTGTACGTAAAATCGTATTATTAAAATGTGTTGGATTGAAATTTTACCATTAAGTACTATAAATATGATAACAAAAATATAATTATAAAGTATAATGACCAACATTATTCATTTTAATTGGGGGATATATTCATATTACCTTTTTACTTTTCAACTACCACATTGTTTTCTCATTTCTATATTCTCTTTTCACATAGCTGACATTTTTTGTATTTTTGAGTCCTTTTGACCAGTTAGTTATTTGTAAAATTGGATCGTTTGATTTTTTTTTTGTGAAACAGGGTTAAGTCGTCATGAGGGAGGACGACATTAAAGGTGCAATCATCCTCCCCCCAGCCGGTTTCATTTTTTTTTAAGAAAACAAAGTCATTAAGTGCAAGCACAATTTCTGGAAATCTGAGGTTGAAGTCGTCTTCACAGTTGACGACTTCACTTTTAGGTTTTTTTTTGAACAATAAGTGGTAAAAAAAATGGAATAAAAATAAAAATAAACATTAATATATTTTAACATTGATTAAAAATTAAAGTACAATAATTAAGTTAGTAGAAATTAATAAGACAATCGTCTATGTCCTCCAGTTTCACATGTTGGTCATCTTCTGGGTTTGTTAGGTCGTCTTGGTGGTTGTTGTTGTTGTGGTTGATCATCATCATCATCATCATCCTCATCTTGATGACTTTAGGGATTCTACGGATGGTGAACTGTTATTTGTGGTGATTGGGAAGGCATTGGTGGAGGATAGAATGACATTGATGATGTAGATCCTAGATAATGGGCAAATGGTGGTGTCATGGTTGTGGTGCCAGACATATGTGATGGACCAGCACCATAACTTGACTGATGCGGGAAGAAACCATATGACGAAGGGATGTGTTGGAATGAGGTGTTTGATGGGTTGCCAAATTGAGGATGTGAATGTCCAAACATTTGACCCTGACCCATACACAACTGTCTCAAAAATTGGTGGGGATGATGTATAAAATCTGGAGAAGACCTAACATGGCCAGTGTAGGGTTGTGAAGCAGGCTGGGAAGGTTCTTGTGACATATCATACTGTAAAATAAATAGTAGGGTTATTGCCATGAATAAGTATGTATGATAAACAGATGCACAACATTGTAGTAAAAATAACCTCATCGCCAGAAGATTTTGTGGATGGAGATATATAGCAAATAGTGTGGTTTATGTACCACTGCATATATGGTGTTTGATCATTCAAATGGCCGTTTTCGCTAAACGGTGTACCTTGAATGATCCAATTTTGTCGATCATTCCAAATTGCAATCCACTGGTGATGATGTGCTACCCAATCTTTGTCATTTCTCCCCCTCAAGTTATCCCTGTGAACTTGATCCAAGTTAACCTGGTTAGGTGGAATTTTTTGTCTTAAACCAAATTGACACATGACCCTATCTGCCTGATGGATTTCTATTGTCGCAAAGCAAATTATTGGGACTGTTACTCTGGACATCAGAGGGATGTCAACCACAATCAATCGACTAACTTCGTTTTGAATGTAAGGCCTCCACAAGAACTGAAACAAAATTGTAGACATTAGTTTCAAATGTTAAAAAACAAAAATCTTTCAATTACCTTCACTATTACCTGTCTTGTACGTATTTGATCAAATCTCAACCAAAATTCACTAACTGAAATTGAAGTTGGATTTATTCGTTGCGTTAGGTTCATCCACCTAAAAAAAGTGTACCAATTTCAAGTTAGTTAAATTACAAGAAAAAAAATTAATTTAAAAGTTAGCTTTTACCTTCTACAGACGGGGAAACCATCCCCATCAACCATCTCCTCATCACTTAAAGACTGAAGTTGTGGAGCTATAAAAGTAATCATCTCCCAAGCCCAACATTGTAACTGAATCATGCATCCACCAATATTTTCTTGGCTTAGGTGAATGCCATTATCTAGGCCACAATATAGACAGGCCAAAACTGCATCCGCCAACTATAATTCCCGACCGCATTCAAGTCAGCTAACTTAAGTAGATACATGACATGTACCCTAGCTGTAGACATGTCTGGCATTAAAATGCTTCCAATCAATGTTAGAATGTACGCTCTCGCATATTGAGAAATAACATTATTGTTTGCATTCGGTGGAAGCTATTGGAAAGTATTATTTAACCAAGATACTTTAATTGAGTTCCCTCTTATCATCGTCGGTGGTGGAATTACCCCTAGATGTTCATGGAAGGTGGAGAATATGTCTTCAACCATAGTGGGACCAATGAACACATCTCCGTCTATCGGTAGACCAAGGAGGACGACTACATCCTCTAGTGTCATAGTGGTCTCTCCATGTGGGAAGTGGAATGTGTGAGTTTTTGATCTCCACCTTTCTAATAAGGAAGTGATGAGGAAGTGGTTGACATCCATGTCTGGAATATACAAGGCGTGTCCGAATCCAACCTGTTGAATTAAATTTATCACACGTGGATCAATTATGTCTTGGTTGTTTAGTACCCAAACTTTAGCTCTTCTCGGTCTAAGAACTCGTTCCTTCCCTTCCCATAAGTCATGAGTGATATGTTCGTTTGTGTCATGCTAAACGTGACAAGAAATCATATTTCAAAGAGAAAATAAATTAACAAAAGTTAGAAGATAAGTTTGGAAATTAATTGCAAAAAAACAAATTAAATGTTAAATAACGGTAAGTGAAAGACATGAACCTTGAAAGTAGAAGCAACAAAACAAGTGTTGAAGTCTTGAATCCTCTCCCAATGCGCAAGTGGAAACTATTTTCTGTCAATGCAAGTACAATGCAGCAAACCAAATTGATGAATTTGAACCAATGCTAGCATTTTATTGACGTGAATGCACAATCCAGTTGTCCTCAATCAATTATTATTCAATGCATTGATTTTTTCGTTGAATGTGGTTATAAGGGCAGTCAAATAAAGCTTAAAAGCTGCCAAAGGTGGCACCAATTTAGACCACTGCATGCAATGTTTATACTGTGCATGGCATAGGGAGTAGGAGAAATTTCTTAATTCCCCTATTTACCTGAATCCCGTGGTGCAGTGCAGGCTTTCACAGTCAAAGAAAATAAATGTGCATGCGTGATGGTGTCAGTGATTTAGGAAGGAAAGTTGCCATCAATGCGGATGACACCCAATTAGAAGTCGTCATCAATGCGGACGACAACCAATTGATGTCGCTAGGACAGGTGACAATTTCATTTAATTACCACACCAAAGACATCCTGACATGCACCAGTTTCAATTAATGAAGTGTTGGTATTAATAGTACCTTTTGTGCATTAAATATGGGTTTAGTGAAATTTTTATGACAAAGTCGTTGACATTAATAGCGGTTTCTGTATCTATTTATACCATTAACACCTAATTTACTAACATGCGAGTCTCATTCAAAATTTTCTTAGCTTAATATTATTATTCATCTCTTCACCAAATTTGCACACAATGGCCGATCAATTGAGTCAATATCCTGATATGTTGTCTGATTTTAGTGAAGATGAGTTGGTTACCAACCAATACACAATCCCTACAACGGATCATAGTGGCTCATCAAGTCACACCTCATTTGAAGCTTCAACTCCAGTTAGTGAAAATTCACTATGTATCGGCATGTCTTTTGACACAAAAGAGTCCACAATGTCATATATCAAGCAATACCATATCGATAATGGTTATAGATTTGTGGTTGTTGAGAGAAAATCTGATAAATTTATATGTCGATGTGTCGACTACAAAAAAGGTTGCCCGTGGCGTTTACGAGCTTCTTATAGCAAGCGGAGTTTCAATTGGGAAATTAGAAAGATTGACGGATCACACACGTGTTTATCAACCATGCAACCTGTAGATCATTTCAATCTTGATTCCAACCAAATTGGTTCTATTGTGATGAACTCTATAAAGGAAAATCCTTCCATACCTATCAAAAGTTTGATAGCTGAAATAAAAAATCGTTTTAGATATTCAGTTTCATATGACAAAGCTTGGAATGGTAAGCAAAAAGCACTTGCTAAGGAGTTTGGAGATTGGGAAGAGTCTTACAATGAACTTCCCAGGTGGTATCAAGTCGTACAAGAAAGTAATCCCGGCACAATAATTCAATGCACTGAAGCTCATGTACTTGTAAGTGGCCAACCTAACCCTTCTTGCTATATTATGGAACGCGTATTTTGGTATTTTGGACCATGCATCCAAGGGTTTAATTATTGCAAGCTAGTTGTCCAAGTAGATGGCACATTTCTCACAGGAAGATATCAATGGACATTGCTAACAGCACTAGCTCAAGATGGGTCACGTAATATATTCCCTTTGGCCTTCGCGATAGTGGAAGGAGAAACAAAGGAGCCTTAATATGGTTTTTTCAACTCTTAAGGGAGCACGTTACACCACAATCAAACCTCTGCTTGATAACAGATAGGGGGAAAGACATATTGGTGGCTCTACAATCTGAAGAAGTACAATGGGAAGTAGATGGACTGCAATCAGTATAGTGCATACGTCATATTTCTTCGAATTTCAACAAAAAATTCAAGAATCACGAGTTGAAAAGCCGGTTAAAGAATATGGGTAATAAAATTTTTCTTTCATTCACCATATTACCTATTCATCGAAAGTATTCAATAATTAAACTAACTAATATAATTGCATTTTTACAGCTTACGAGGTCAAACAACCCATATTGGATGCTAAATTGACGACATTGAGATCTCATTCACCAGAAGTGGCATCTTCGATCGACATGATACCACTACAAAAGTGGACTCAGGCCTACGATTGGGGTAGTAGATTTGGACACATGACAACAAACCTGGCAGAATGTATGAATGCTATTTTAAAAAGAGCCCGTTCATTACCAATTTGTGCTCTAATTAAGGCAATATTTGAAAGGACCAGAACATGGTTTGTTGAGATAGGGGTTAAGGCAAACTCCATGTTACAAGCAGGCCACCAGTATCCCGAGGAAATTAATGCTATAATTAGAAAGAATCAACAACAAGCGGGAATGTGTCAAGTGCGTCGATACTCAAGAGAAAATAATGAATTTCAAGTTCAAGAGATGTTTTCTCCACATGATCACCGCCTACCAATGTCTTTTACAGTTAAATTAAATGATTGGTGGTGTGATTGTGGTCATTTTCAAGCTCTTCGACTACCTTGTCATCACGTAATAGTTGTCTGCTCTTTCTTGCATATAGACCTAACCTCATACATCCATCCAGTTTATAGCCTCTACAACATCAACAAAGCATATGAAATATAGTTTCATCCAGTTAGGAATAAAGAATATTGGTCCATATACACTGGCCCAAATTTTATTCCAGATCCAAACATGCGTCGTAGGGTAAGGGGGAGACCACCAACTAATAGGATCGATCCATAATGAGATGGATGAACCAAATCTCAACAGACAAAGTAAATGTTCATATTATAGAAATGAATGACATCATAGGGGCAATTGTCTCTATCGTCAGTAATTTATTGTTTTATCCAATTTTCTAGTTCATTTTTATTATGTCATTTTTAGACTAGAAATTTTTAATATGTCATTTTTATTATGTAATTTATATTATGTTATTTGTATTATCTAATGTATTTTATTAAATTAATTTATTGTACCAATCAAAAATAATTACAAAAAAAAATAAATTTAATCTCTAGTGTTAACAAACTTTTGTAATATATATATATATATATATATATATATATATATATAAACTACAAGGTTAAAAAAACTTAAAAGTGAAAATTTTGAAAAAATAAAATAAAACTGTTAAGTTAAAAAAAAAAACTAAAAGTGAAACCGGACTCCCTACGGCGACTTTGACCTCAGATTTTTAGAAATTATGTTTGCACCTGACAACTTTATTTCTTTTTAAAAAAAGAAATTGGCTTTGTCCTCCCGTGACAACTTAACCCTGTTTAATAACAAATATTTTTTCAAACAACACAATTTTACGAATAACTTGTCAAAAGGACCTACACATATAGAGATGGCAAATAAACCCGTGCCCGTGGGTATCACCCGAACCCGTCCCCGTTTTGATGGGGAATCCCCGCTTTGACTGGGTATGGGTATGGGTATGGGTAATACCCGAAATTTTCAACTGGGGATGGGGATGGGGATGGGGATATATATATACCCGCCCAAATACCCGTCCCCGCTTAAATTAC
>Ga0214545_1000389_pt1 | contig 67733 bp, 29 predicted proteins | sample CNSS4metaG_FD_160064 | JGI IMG/M metagenome (GOLD analysis project Ga0214545, IMG submission 160064) | Root nodule microbial communities from cowpea collected in UCLA plant growth center, Los Angeles, California, USA - CNSS4 | ecosystem: Host-associated > Plants > Roots > Nodule | place: USA...
TGTTTTCAAGAGTTATGTAAGCTTTAATGGGGTGTGTTTAGAACTTTTTTCATGAGAGAATTTTCCTATATTGGTTTTAATATTTTGTCCTTTTAATACATGTTTTTTTTTTTAACTTTGGGTTTTAAATAAAATTATAATCTTCTGGAAGTTAAATTAAAGATAATCTAAATTGTATTATATAATAATATAATCATTTATAAAAAAAATATTAATATAATTTATACATTTAAAATATCTTTTTTGTAAATTTTAATTATGACTTAGGTTTATATTTTCAAAAGCATTTTACTTATCTAGTGTATTGTATTTGCTAATCACAGTAACATTTATCCATATTACAAATGTTAGTACAAACAGTTTAAAACATCAAGGGGAGTATTAGTGTTAGAATTTTTTTAATAATATAGACAATTATACGAACACGTTTTAAAAGTATTTATTTCAGTTTCAGTTTATGAAGAAACAAAAAAATTGTTCTTATCAAACGTATTTTAAATAAAAAGTTTCACTTTCTAGTAAAAAGAATACTTTTGAAAATGTTTTTTTTATAAAAGAAATTCATTAAAGTTTTTATCTATATAACAATTTATGATTAAATAATAGTCTATAAGTATTCATAGTAAATGCACTATTTACTTAAATTTGAATACATTAACGATGCAAAGAATATTTTACATTATTATTATTATTATCTAATCATAAATTATGACATAATTAAAAGTTGTTATATCTTTTACACTAATTATTTAAAAGCTACATTTTAAATTATTTAACAAGAAAAAAATATTTATGGTGGTACAAAAATTACTGAAAAAAGAAATTCATATTAGCAGTATCAAATAAAACATGTTCATGTAAATCGAGAAAATTAGTTACTCTTTGTTATTTTTCTTATATTGTTTGGGCCAATTGCTTAACATATTGTGCTATTGGATATGTTTTTCCACACCCCATGATTCTTATACCTCCATGCATGCAGTATTAAAAGACAAAAATACCTTTCTTAGGTATTTTTTATGAATTTTTTTCATATATTAATTTAATTAATTTACATATATTATTAACTTATAATGTAATATAAATATTTAAAAAATACGAAAGAAGATTTTCGATTCTCAATAAATAGTAACTTCCAGATTTCATAATTCATTTTTTTTTAATATAAAAAATATTTCTAAAAGATACGTTTAAATTCTATAATTTAAAAGTTTTTCTAAAAATAATAAATAAATTAATTTTGAAGTTTCTTTTTTATTATAAAAAAAATGTATTTTAAAAGATAGAATTTTTTTTCGTAAAATAAACTTTTGGATTGTAAATTTTAAATTTCATAATCTAAAATTTTGTTATTATAAAATATAAATTTTAAATCGAACAATTCGAAAACTTTTTTTATGCAAAAAGTGACTTCTATATGATTTTTTTTTTACTTATAAATTACATAGTTTTGAATTTTTTGATGAAAGAAATGACTTTCTGATTATGCAGTTCAGAAATGTTTTTAAATTTTCAGATTGTACAATTAAAAAAAGAATAGATTGAAAAATCCAAAAAAAAATAATTTAAATCATAAAAACTACTAAAAAATTTATGAACATGTAAAAAGAAAATCTTTCCGTATTCTTTTATGGCACCTCTATAATTTGTTAGAAGAGAAACTATAATGTCCATGTGAGTTCTATTTATTTCATTAGGAACGTAATTTTATTTTTTAAATTGTATAATTTAAAATTTTCTTAAAACATTTTAAAGCCTAGTAAAAAAAAAAACCTATGATTTTGTTCATATTAGTGAACCTATAATCACCCAGCGGTGACACAGTCTCCAACTACAAACTATTACGTTACACACATCACAAGATGATGACATATATACGAAATATGAAAATAATGTCTCTTTCTGTATAAATGTTTTTTTTTCATATTTCTTAAATTACAATTTTAAAAAATATATAAATTTTTAATTTGGTGCTACGTGTTAATTCGGAGTAAAACTTGATTTAGATCATTTATGTAAGATCCTACGGTTAAATCTTATGAATAGAAAAAAATGTTTAAATATAATTTTCGTTAACGAATAACCTCATTCTTTCATGAAAATTAATCACAAAAAAATATTAATGATATAATTATTAAAAAATTGAAAATGATAATACAAGACAATTAATTTTTGTTTGTACACATTTAGTTGGAGTCAGTTGAAAAATTAAATATCAAATAATTAATAGAACTAACATGTTGTATTCGTTTATTGTTTTCTCCGAAATTGAATTCAAGTAACCATGTTTGGCCTAAGTAAGTGTTCATGTCAAACTTGAATAATGATTACAAAATTCGCATCTTCTTAAGAGAAGATACATTGTACCTAAAGTTATAACTTTTCTAATGTTAACCATAAATAATTAAATTACTTTTTACAAATAAATTATATTTTTCATTATATTGTTAATCCTGAAATTTGTAATGAATCCAAAATTTGTCTTTCCAAACACAAAAACTTCATTTTAATCTGTCCAATTTGAAAAAAGAAATAAAAATAAAAAACATTTTTAACTATTAAAAAATATAAAATATAATTACTCAAAAGTATTTTTATCCATAAAAAACAAGATTGAAGTTGTAAAAAAAAATGTTATAAATATACTTTTCTATCATCACTTAGACTTTTCTTTGTTATTGTACCAATTTTTTTTACATTAATAACTTAAATTTTCAATTTTCGACTAATATTTTTTTTTTCCAAACAAGCTTTTGTCTTCACTAGTGTAAACCGTGGAAGTAGGACATGAAAGAAATGTTGACATGATATCATCATATTGCACATTAAATGTTGACATAAAAAAATCAAATGACAAAATTCATAATTATTGAGTGTAATATATAACAACCAAAGTTTGTCATCATCCATTTGATGAACCAATTCAAAAACCTTCTTCTCTCTTTTCTCTAACCTTTGCACCAATCTCTTCTAAAACCAAAACTCCCCTTCACCACTTTCAATTTGTTCACATTCATCTCTCAAATTTCATTACAATGACCAAAAAGCATTTCTACCATGGAGTTTGGTCAATGATTCTGGTGCAGCCTTGGATGAGAAGAATGTATGGTAATCTCTCTTCTCTCTTAATCTTTCATTTACACTTAGATTATAGTTGCACAAGAATGTTTTTAAAGAATTTGGATTCTCTGTTAGATTTTTTTGTGTTGTCCCTCTATTGTGCTTTTATAATACTTTGATCACCATTATTTTTTACGTTTCAAAATATATTAAAAAGATATTTGAAATATCAATACAGTGTATGTTTAATGTTGAGCAAAGGACAATACCAAAACAACCAGTGAAGAATCTGAACTCGTTTTTAAACTAGTAGGATTCACTTATTAATCATTGCTTTTTTGTGTTATATTGCTATAAATACATTGTTTAAGAAATCAATGTCATAAAACATTCATCATAACTCTAGAGAAATGTATTAGAATGTAAATCACACCGAAAGTGCATTAATAACATTTCTAATCAAAACTTTCTCTTTTTCTTCTATAACTAAGCATTGGAGGATGTTACGGAATATAAGAAGAGATATTGGTTTATAAGTTTAAGTTTCACAGTAAAATATAAGAAATTTGAAAAGAATTCATAAATTTGTTTTATAAATTTTTTGAGTTGAGAATGATAATAATCTCTCTTATGTGAATTGAATTTAAATAACATTTATGCAATTTATTATGAATTCTCTTAAGAAACATATTAAAGTAAAAAAGAAATTAGTATATTGTGCAATGAATGTATTATAAGTCTAATGGGTATTTATGACATGTTAGCTTTCACATTTTCATACAATGTATATTAGTATATTTGATATTTCACAAAATCTTTTCTTTTTTTCTTGGTTTCAACATTAACCCTTTTAATTATATATAAAAATATTGCACTACTAATTCTCGTACTTTGCGTCAAACATGTTCTTTTGAAAACCTTTTACATCATATCCACTACAAGAGATGTTAAAACCCAGAAAAATTTCTGCAACATAACAAAACTTGAAATGATGAATTCAAATTATTTTGAAATGCTTGCTGAATATGATAAAAATGGCTGCATATGTGTGAGTTCCTATATAGTTGTATACCATTTTAAGCTTTTGCATGTGCATATATAAACCCAACAGAAACAACACAGTTGCAGTATTTAGATGCAGAGCCACAAATTGAAGGTTGAAGGATAGGGTTTTATCTATTAGGTCCACCACTTGCTTTATCTGCTTCCTCACATATCAACCATAGGTTTACCAATGGATAGAAAAGACCCTCAAAAAGATATATTTAATAATTAATTCCCAACTTTTTCAATCCTTGAATCTTCTTCCACTTATTTAATGCTATAAAACTGTGAATTTATTCATTTATTTATTTATCTCAAATATTTGTTCTATTCTTTTTTTTTTCAATTTTGGCCTTGGATTAAAACAAGAGATTTATTATTCCCTGTGTCTATCATATATAATATGGTAAATATGATTCCTAACCATAATTGATAAAATTATTTGAAAATTAAAAAAATTAAGAAATAAAATTATTAAATAAAAAGTCAGACCTACCATAGAATGTGTGATTTTCAATAAATTATTAGAATGTCCAAAATAATGTGCCTGTTGCATTTTTTTTTATGATTAAAGTTTTACTTAGTTCATTGTTAGTAAAAATGAGGTTTTCTTGGACATTATTTTGTTTTTTCAAATTGATGCAGAGTTTATAATCTCACTTACTACACTACTAAAAATTCTTTTATTACATAGAAAATTTCCTTACAAATTTGTTAAAAAAATTTGTAAGAAAAGGTTTTTTCCTGTTATCTTTTTTAAGAATTTAATTGATAGGTAATTCTTTCGTGGGTAATTATTTCCTACAAAATTATAAAATTTGAAAATATTTTCTATAAAATTTGTTGCAAAAAGTGTTTTATACAGAATATTTTGCAAAAAAATTGATAGCAATTTTCTTCAATTTTTTTCATAACAAAATTTACAAATATTTTTTAAAAAAATAAAAAATAAAAGTAACAGAAAATATGAGTTTTTTAGTACTGCAGTTTAAAATAGCTAATATACTTGCAATTGAAAGAAAAGGAAAATGAATTTGAGTCGCATTTAGGTCAGTAAAGTAATGTAAAGAAACCAAAACTACTGTTTTTTCACATTTGTATATTAATCTCTAAACTCAGAAAACAAAATAAGAGATTACAGTCTCATTATTAGTTAAAAAGGTATGAAAACTATAATTAAAAGCAGAAAAAAAAAAGCATATTCCTTTTACTTAGTGAATTATTGGATTCGAGGTTTCATGTAGAATGATTCAACGTTTCACTGAGTGAGAAGATTGCACTACACTGTATAAAACTATGTATATCTGTCATAAATGGAAAGAATATTGATCCACACTTGCAGGAAAAGCAGTGAATAGAAAAAACGTAGTTACTGCAATTGCAACGAAGCATGCAGTGTTTCGTCCCTTTCAAATGGGGTACAAATAGTTACATTTTTCACCCTACGTGGCAACATGGCATTGCGTGCATGTCATGACACAAAAATTGAAAGGAGACACAATGTGCCCTACAGCCATAAACTCTGGAATTAAGTCCCTAGGAAATACCCACTACCACACTTTGTTTTTTCATTTTATCTGAAAAATGCAGACCCTCATAAGAATTAACGTGAATCTCATAGATAATATCTACAAAACAATGTTATGGTCCATAGCTGACAAAGTGCTAATTAATCAAGCACCTCAGAAATCAAGAAAACAAATTTTAATTACAAGTGCATGCGCACTTAATAAAATCTATGGCCATTTTTTTGTGTGTCTGTGAAGGTGAATGGCAAAAGGGGTTGGCTGGTGTGTGTGATCCAAAGTGAGAAAGGGTTATGGTCATTCTCTCATAGTTAATCTCCAACATTCAAACCTCATCTACAAGGATAGGAATGAAGCTCTGGTTTGTTTGGCTTTCGTTTTCATTATCTGCCAAAGGTCACATAAAATGGGGATACCCTATTGACTTGCCACACCAGATTGCTTCAAAGGGCTATATAGCATAAAGTTTTTAGTCCTCATTGCACAATGTCGACCTCTTCCATAAACGGTTGGTGCCTCTCTTCAATCTCCCCAGCCAAAACCTCCCTTAAGAAGGCCACATTGCGACCTTCAGTCTTTGCAACACTCACCACCACTCCTTCTTCTCCTTCTTCTTCCTCTTCTTTCCCTTCTCTCATTCAAGACAAGCCTGTCTTTGCTGCACCTTCCCACATCATCACCCCAACTGTGGTATATACACTACTCTTTCATCATTCATGCATTCATGTTTATCAGATATATACATCAGTTGTGTGTTGGAAGTCCCACGTCGACTGACGGTAATGTCAATTTAGAGTATACATGTAGGTGCAAACCACATTTTACCGGCCAGTTTTATAAGATTGACTTAAACTTAAAGTCCACATCTAAACATGGTATCAAAACTATGAATTTGAGTGTATTATTAATGTCTAGTATCTTGCACGAGGTATGTCGAAAGAAAGTACAAACTTTGTAAGTTGATTTTGTAGTGTTGAGTTAGGTTTAATTGTTAAACTAGTTATTTATCATGCATGACAGTTTATGGTTATAGTTAGAGTACACTTCAAAATTTACACTATTGCTGCATGAATAAATACTTGGTTGCTTTTGTTTTTGTATGCTTCTCTTCTGTATAGTTTTCAAATTGTAAGAGACTCAATGTGTGTCGGTGGTTATTCGTTAGAGTTTAACTTTTCTACCTAGTTAGTGTGAAAAAAACATTTCTTGAATCAAACAATCAGACATCATTAAAGTCAACCAACTTACGCAGTTCATCATGATGTAAAATTTCTGTTGCATGGATTATTTACTGTTATGTTTTTGTTTGCTTTAAAATTTAAAGGTGTGGTGTTTAAAGTTTAGTTTTCACGTGGAACACCGTTTCATCTTTCTTTGGTATCTACCACATATACACATTGGTAGCTTGGTTAGGTGACAGAGACAGGTGTGTGGCATGGATTTGTTCATGAACTATACTGTCATGTGTCAGCATCCACCACCATAAAATTTATTTTATCAGAAAGAAAATTCGCACAAAAAAATTAGAACTACATATAACATGAATTAGCGTTGCATTGATGAAGTGTGTGTTAGTTGGAGGATTCTAAGGCCAATAAAGAAGCAAATCCAAACTACTATATATATATATAGAAGAAAAAGTCCATTCGAAATTAAACAGCTTTCCCAACCAAGTTAGCAACTAATTAATCCTCTGACAGTGTAAAACCAATTTTCCACTTTTCTAAGGTTTGACACTATTTCCTTACAAAGATGTTTGAATTCTGAATATTATTTCCACTTTTTTACTTATTATTTTTTTTTTTTTTTCTCTTTCAACTGACATGTATTTATTTATTTATTTTTGGAGAGAGAGGATATGGCAAAGGACTATGAGCAAGCTATTGAAGAACTCCAGAAATTGTTGAAGTGAGTCTCAACCAGAGTCTAAGATGTGAAACTTATATAACTAAAAAGTATGCAGATTTTCAAGTATATGTGTCTTCCACGCAAATTGACTTGTGTTGAAATGCAGGGAGAAGACTGAACTGAAGGCCACAGCTGCAGAAAAAGTGGAGCAGATAACAGCTTCACTTGGGACATCATCTTCTGATGGAATCCCTTCATCAGAAGCCTCTGACAGGATCAAAAGTGGTTTCCTTTACTTCAAGAAGGAGAAATATGAGTTAGTCATCATCACTATATATATTATCACCTTGTTTTCACTATTTTACCTTTCTTTTATCTTAATCTTTCTCTCATTCCTATAATTGTTGTTCTATTATCATTCCTCAGCAAGAACCCAGCTTTGTATGGTGAACTTGCCAAAGGCCAGAGCCCCAAGGTACCTTTTTCTGTTGTTTTCATGAGTTTAATTTCTACACACAAGTAAAAAAATTAAACTCAACCAACTCATTATATACTTCTTCTCAGAGTCCAGACTCTCTCATGGTACCGTCCTCTGCTGAACATTAAAAATACACTTTAGTAGTGTAAAAATCTTTTTAATATGTTTTAAAACTTCAAAATTAGTAGCTATCAATATATTTTGAAAACACAGCAGAGGAACAGCACATGAAAACAATCCAAATTTCTTCTTCTATACTTAAACATAAGTAAAAAGATTACATATAGATGAACTTAAATATACATGTGAATTCAAGCTAACATGACTCTATTTAATGTGATTATTTGTTACAAAAATGAATAATATTTTGTACATTATGTGTTTGTTTTTTCAGTTTATGGTGTTTGCTTGCTCAGACTCAAGAGTGTGCCCATCCCATGTGCTAGATTTCCAACCTGGTGAGGCTTTTGTGGTCAGAAATGTTGCTAACATTGTCCCACCATATGACCAAGTATGATTCCAACACAGAAAAAAAAAAAAATTCCTATTGACATGTCTTAACACAAAAGTGCTCAAACTTACATTGTTTTACTCTGTTGTGTACCAGTCAAAATACTCTGGAACTGGGGCAGCCATTGAATATGCTGTTTTGCATCTCAAGGTATGTTACCAATCATTGGAAGATAAATTACATGCACATAATTTCAGGCACAGTGTCCTCTCTGTGTTACTGATATGAAAATTAATAATGGTGAGAAAATGTCAAGAATTTTTAATCCATCTGATTTTTCTACAGGTGTCCAACATTGTGGTCATTGGACACAGTGCTTGTGGTGGTATCAAGGGGCTTTTATCTTTCCCATTTGATGGAACCTACTCTACGTAAGCCATTTTTTTTTTCTGCATAAAAATTACACTTTTTCAATTATAATTTTGTACACAAAATTAATTCACCTACTTCTTAATTCTTAGACCATCATGAAATTCAACATTCCACATTAAACAGTGTATGTACAAACAAAGGCAAAATAAGATGGTTTAAAAACTTACTCTATTATATGAAAATTTATGTTTACCTTTCTGTAGATTTATTTGATTTACAAAAAGTCTCACATGACTCAATGAGAAAATTTACTTTTGATTTGTTGTATTCAGTGATTTTATTGAGGAGTGGGTCAAAGTTGGCTTACCTGCAAAGGCAAAGGTGAAGACACAGCATGGGGATGCACCTTTTGCTGAGTTGTGCACACACTGTGAGAAGGTAAGGAACATTAGTATAAAGTGCAATGATTTAACAGTCTAGATTCTCTACTGGATTTTTTGGTTCTGTGTCCTCTGTTGAGCATTAACAATACACTGTATCAATTAGTGTATTTTAACGACACAACAGAGGAACAGTAAAAAAACCTAGCAGAGAATCCAAATTCATGATTTAGAAGCAAACTAAAGGGATGCTTACAAGTTAAAAATTGGAATGATGTGCAGGAAGCTGTTAATGTTTCCCTTGGAAACCTGCTAACCTACCCATTTGTGAGAGATGGCTTGGTGAACAAAACATTGGCTCTGAAAGGAGGATACTATGACTTTGTTAAGGGATCTTTTGAACTCTGGAGCCTTAACTTTGGCCTTGCAAACTCTTTCTCCGTATGAACATCAACCATTATCAATGACCTCATCTTGGTTCCCTAAGTATTCTCCTATCTAAAATGTACTCTGTAATTGCCCTTGTTATATATAACGTGCATGTGCTGAATTTTCTAATAAAAAGTCATTGAGATTCTCCATAGATCACTCTCTCACTCCCTCTCCAAATTGAAGTTCTTCTTCAAGTAAGAAAAATGTAATGTTTTATGGTCTTTCACCACTGCATTTTTCTTCTTTGTTAGGTTAAAGATGTGGCCACCATTCTGCATTGGAAGCTATAGGCCATGCTTAGAGGTCGTGTGTCTGCAATGAAGAGGCCTAGCCACCTTCACCATATGATATTTTATAACTATATATATGAAACTATGAACTGCGTTTATGCATGTCGGAAAATCTTCTTTTAATAAGAGTTGGAAATCCTCTTGTGTAACAAAATTTTCTCTGTTCAACCTTCATCTTTCTCTATGCACAAAATCATGAGAGGTGAGAGAAATCAATCTCAGTTAATTACACTATTCTCTCTGTCATAAAATAACTTCAGTTTAAAGTTTTTAATATACAATTAAAACAACAATAAATATGTCTGTGTATCTGAGAGCAACATAACAAAATGGCAGAAAGTGAAATTGTAACTACATTAGAAGGATATACAATAAAGATCAATAAATTTCAATTTTCTTATGTTGTTGAGTATGAGATGGATAATAATAATAATTATACGAGTGGAATAATTTTAAAACTGATAGAAAAACCGAAGGAAAAAAAAGTGATATTATTAACCGAACTTGTATTGGAATTTGGCAGAAGAAGCAGTGTTAACATCTACATATGTGGATAATTAAGTCATTTTTCCATTTTAATGAGAAAAGCTCTTCTGGTTTTTGTTAATTAATTATGACGTTCATCCTCTTTATTTATTTATTTATTTATTTATGTTTTGCAATTATGCCGAAAAAGGAAGTCCAATCTTAAAACGTGAAAAGTTTTGGGTATAAGATTCTCATAGTGCTACGTTATTCTATTGTAGCTTGTTAATGTTTTGCTACAAGGTGTTAAAAATCTGTAAAATATCGTCACTGAGATGAAATTTCCATAAAGTTGTGCAAATTTAGATATCTTCATAGATTTCATAGGTAAGTCTTCTTACAAGAATTCAAAGAAACATTGATTTAAGAGTTTAAAAGAGAAGCAACCAGTAGAGTTCTTTATTGGCATTGTACTTGTTTGCCTAAAATCTGGTATTAATTAATGATTCATAGAATTCTTGATGTAACAAAATCACTTTAATTTTTGTGGTCATAGACCCAATACCATTGGACATTAATGATCGTTTAAATTTTTGTAGTGTTAGAGTGAATTCCATTGGGTCCAGATCGGTAAAGTCCAGATCGATAAAATACCGATCTGATATTTACCCTGGTAGACATTTTATAAGAGATTATACAGGAGAGACGAGAGAGTTCAACAAGAACAAGATATACTCTGGTGTTAGGAAAAACGCAGATCACTCTTTTACTGTTATGGTTGATAGGATTTTACCTTTTGACTGTAATAATTTTAAATCACAATAAACTTTTAGTAATGAAAGATAATATAATTAAGAAACAACATCAATAGTGATACCATTGAACAAGTGTGGGTGGATAAATTTCTCAAAAAACTTCACAAACCACTTCCAAAATTGTTGTATGATATATGTTACACTCCCAAAGTACTACAATTTGGCAACCAAAATATGTTCCTCTGCAATTGATCTTCTGGTGTTTTTGATTTGATTGTGACACCAACCTTGAGGAGTCATTTCCCTTCAAATATAACCCAAGGCCTCAACACTTCTTCTCCTCCTCCTCATGTGATCTACTACTATGTAGATATCTTTCCTCCTTCCTCTCTTCATCATTGTTACCCAAGCACTCTCCTCCTTCAGAGAGTTTCTTCTTCTTGATTTCTTGCAGCATGTCTTTAATCTTCTTTATGTTTTTCAGCTTGTCTTCTATAATAGCCAGCTTCACCTCTGCACTCACCTTTTCTTGAGCGATGGCCCAATTCTCCAAAGCACGGCTTTCCATGACTCACCCTCGATTTTTCCGGCAGGTCGGACCAATTTGTTAGGAACTAAGAATCGAATCGAAACGAGAAAGAAAAGAAGAGTTCTTTTATTGAATAGATTGAAAAGAATAAAAATTAGGAGAGCACTCTCTCCTCCAAGGGTTTCCCCTTCACTTTCTTCCCCCTCTCCTTTCCTTCGTTTCTGTTTATATCTGACTAACGCCTCAAATAACTAACTCTTAACTAATTTCTCTTCTCCATTGTTGGGTGGAAAAGAGCCACTGAATTGATGTTTTGCAGATGTGTGATCCCAGTTAAACCTCAACCGGATTTTCCGAGAAGGACCGGTTCAAAGAAGGAAAATAGTGGTTTAGACTCAAATTTATCAAATAGATCCACTTGAAATTTTCCAATTGACTTATTTTATCTGATGAGAAACTAAAAATATTTCAGTACCTTAAATTATGTTCTGTGAGACTAAATTTATAATTAAGTTTGAGAGGTGGATAATTTTCCTTTTAAATTATGGGAAACTAAAATCATGTTTGTTTCAAATTTCAAAGTCTAAAAGCATAATAAAGAGAATGTTTAATTAGTCCGATGGTACACACTTTTATTTAAATGTATCAGTTTAATACCCACTTTTAAAATATGTCAGTTAAATCCTAATTTTTGAAAATATACTTCAATTAAGTCTTTTTCAGAAAAAAATTTTACATCGTAACAATATTGATGTTCAAAATAACTTACAAAATTAAATATTGATATTTATATCAAAATTTAGTGATAAAAGTAATAAATTAAGTTAATAATTTTAGTAAATTTTGTCTACCTGATTAAGACACTCATTTAAAAATTAGGATTAGATTAATACATTTTTAAAAACAGATACCAAACTGACACATCTGAAAGTGACATCCGACTAATTAGACATAAAGAAAAAGATTACTTACGTTATTTTGATTTTACATTCGAGGTTATAAACAGTGAAAACATTCAGTGTGTAATGTATGTCTTTAAGATATTTATTTTTCTGCTTTAATTGAAAGCTTTGTGGTCTCTGTGACACGTACAAAAAAAAAAATGAAAGGAAATAAAAACCATTTCAGCAAAATAGAATAAGATGTGACACAATGAGCATACCCCTTGTATGAAATTGTATGGGGGCAAAATAGACGAGGCAAATTATAATATGTTTAACAGTGAGGAAGTAAAAAGATGATGAGCTGTGAATTTCATAGTGTATATATATAATTATATATATGTACAATTGGAGCTGTTTATGAAGCAAGATAGAACTAAAGAATACCCATAAAACAGCTTCATTCACTCTATGGCAATGGCATGTGAAATGTATATATACATGCAGTATAGGATGGATGAGTTGCATTGCATATCATCATGATTCATCAGGTTTTGGCTCCAGAATAACAGGGATCTTCTCCTTGTGATCACCTCTCAAAACCTCCACAATCACCTGAATATCAACACCATTAACCATTAAACTAGGAAAATAAAGCAGCTTCAAATTGATACAAGTTTAATCAGCATCATACCTTTTCACCTACTTTACACTGGTCAAGAATTCTGTACAAATCACTTCCATTAGTGACCTTCTTGTCATTCACAGATGTTATGATGTCACCTAAAATCAGTCTACCATACGAGTCACGCTTTGTTGATTGCAGGCCCTGAAAACTACAAATTAGCCCGGCTCCATAGAAAAATTGTAATTTAGTGAACTAAGATGAAGCAATACAATATTAGTTTTAATATGTGATAATGAATCTTAGAACGTGTTAGCAGCATTAACTTTTTCAGTGACTAGCATTAAGGAGTGACTTTTAAGTCTAACTCAACCTTACAAAACCGACTTGTAAGTTGAGATTTGCATCTACTTATATACTATAAAATTGTTTTATTTTTAGTCGATGTGAGACTTCAGAACTAAAGAGTTCAAGTTTATATTAACATGAAATTTGGTAATGAATTTCCTCTTTCATATAAAAATAATCTATGCTCAAACTTACTGCTTTCCCAGCAGGACCATTGGCAGGAGCATCTAAGACAAGAACTCCACTTACACCCAACTGTTCCACAGACTGATCTGGAGCAAACTTGATCCCTAAAATAGGTCTTGTAACCTTCCCAAACTTCACCAATTGGTCAACAATACCATTTACCTGAATATATAGAACAACAAGCACATTAGCAAGTTCATTCAGAGGATTTCCATGTTTCCATCAAAAGTTGTCCCCAGAAGAAAGAATTGGATGCATAAATTAAAAACAGGTCCAAAGTAAGAACTAACAGTGTCCACTGGAATAGAAAATCCAACACCAGAGGATGCTCCAGATGGAGAATATATGGCTGTATTTATCCCAATGAGGTTTCCAGAACTGTCTAATAGAGGCCCTCCACTGTTACCAGGATTAATTGCTGCATCTGTCTGTATAACATCTTGAATTGGACGACCAGTTGCAGCAGAACTGATTTCTCGCCTAAGTCCACTATTGAAGAAGTAAGTATGTCTCAGTGAAACACCATAAAAGAAATGTGCAATACAGTGCATGTCATCTTGAAAACTACCCCAGAAAGTGACAATGGGAACAAGAAGACAGCAGTTGCTACTTCTAGACTCCTAAATATAAAAGGTTTGATTCACAAATGTATAATCTGGCACGAGGAAATAAAAAAGAATAGCAAAGTAGAAACTTTTTTTCTATGTAATGGGAGTTGCATCAAAATATTCACTTCATAGTTTTAAGTTTTCATACCTGATAACCCCAGTTGTGAGTGTGTGATCTAGTCCAAACTGCAAGATAAGAATGAGGAATCATATTGCCATATTCAAGAAGAGTTTACCGTCTCAATCATCAACAAAAAACAACATTTGAGCCATGAATACAGCTCCATAAAGCTGTTTGGCAGCAATTACAAGGTACAAACCATGACAATTTACAAATTTAGTAATTTTCTTCTTATCTTTCAAAAACAAGTCTGCCTTTACATCACAGGCATTCATAACTCACATCTCCAATGCATTTTTTAACAGGAGCAGGAAATGCTGACTAAATAATTATATAATTATGCAAACTACATGCTAGATTGAATGAGACAACTGTTAAAAGTATGATTTAGGTAGAACAAAATCTACTTGCTTATAAAAATTCTAGCTACGTGCTTTATATGGGAAAATTCATAGATAATGAGTATTTACAACACAATATGCATTGATCGGTATGGACAACTCACCGGGTTCCCAATGGCATAAACTTTCTGACCAACAAGCAAGTCAGCAGAGACCCCAATAGGTATAGGTCTGAGCTTGTCTCTTGGTGCCTCAACACGCAGCACAGCAACATCCTTGTCTTGGTCAAAACCAACAACTTTGGCATCATAAGTTGACTGGTCAGCTAGAGTGACCCTGCACATAACTAGCATCTCTTTGAATAGGAGTAATCACTTCACTGAATTCACTTCTCAATCTATCACCAAACTTTCTATGTTATGAATTCACTTATCAATGCCAGGAAAAGTTGCAATGCAAACACACTCATACATGTTGAAGGAGGTGTTACACATAATTATCACCTCCCTTTTGTTTTAATACAAGGTTACTTATACACCCTCTGTCCCTGATTACAATACATTAATTATTGTTTTACCAAAATATCCTTAAAAATACTAGTTCACAAATAAATAATAAATTTTATGAATTGTCTCTTTCTCTCTTATCAAGATAGAAGAATTGGAGGTTAAGTTTTAACATTTAAGGCTTCACTCTCTCTCAATTCATTAATTGTTCAAGGGAAAGTTTGACCAAACTTTACAATTACTGCCAACTTAATGTCACTAACTAACTTAACCAACTTTCTTAATAATTGTGAGTTAGTCATCAAAGTTTCATATTTAGGGACGGTGGGAGTATAATTCGTTTAGCAATATGTCACGTTGCACATAATATTAAAATATTTGGCCGCATAACTAAAAAGTTCCGATCTGTCAGCATAATACCACTGAAAGGTCAAAACCAGACTAGAAGCGGCGGAAAAGAAAAGGTACAAGCCTGAGAAACTGGATCAAAAGATGCCAAAACTAAAAAGAATTTAATTAAAATACACTGATAGGATAAAAAAGAATTCCCATATATATGGTAAGATTGTTGCCTTTTGTAATAATTATTTTAAAAAGGATATCTAGAATGTTTTTTTATTGGCTAACAGTGTACTTTACACTGACCGTGCAAGAAAATTAACCCAAAAAAAAAAATTCATTAGAAAACAAAGACATTGTAAAGTTTATTCTTGCTGTGTCATCCAATTACAAATTCTCATATACAGTAAGATTATTTAACTACTTTAAAGATCATATTTAGGGTGATTCATATTTAGTTAAAATTGTAAAAACGAATACATTGACAATTCATACATAACAAACTCTAATATTTAGTAAAGGTCATTCTTTCCCTGTTATCCAATTACAAATTCTCAAATTTAGTAAAATTGCTAAACACTCAAAATACCATATCCAGGAGGGTTTTTCATTAGTTGAAATTGAAAAAAAAAAAGATCTATACATTGACCACTTATAAAAAAACAAAATTATCAAAAGAAAAAGAATACCCACTTGAGATCAGAAGCACCACGAATAACGTGATAATTGGTCACAATATGACCATCCTTATCCCAAACAAAGCCAGACCCAGATCCCTGAGGAACCTCCAAGACGTCGAGCGTGAATGCATCCTGCCTAAACACAACACCCCAAGTTGAGAAACCCAAAGAGAAAGCAGAAGGGTCAAGGAAAAACCATGCAAAGACAAATTTTGAAGAGGATCGAGAAGAGGGGTAGCTACTTGACAGCAAGGTTGGTTATGTAGACAACAGAGGGAGTGTTCTCTTGGAAGAGGCGAACGGTGGCGAGTTCGTCGGACTGGAGCTTCCGCGGCGAGGTGACAACGAAGGCAGCGGCGGAGTCGGCGTTGGAAAGGAGGAGAGTGAAGGAGAGGGCGAGGGAAGTGCAGAGAAGGAGAAGGGGTTTGGGAATGGAGAGTTTGGGTAAAAGGGGTATTGTGAGTTTTGGTGATGGAAGACGAAGGAGGAAGAGATTGGGAGTGTGAAGATGAAAGGGTTTGGAAAGGTGAATTGTGGTGGTGGGTTTGATGGTTGAAGAACGAAAGAGTGAAGAAGAAGGAGAATGGAAGCGTGTGGAAATGAGTGAACAAGTGGCCATGGTTTTTGGTTGGACAGAGGATTTGTGTCTGTTTATGGTGAATGGTTGGATCAGTTTCGGGTCTGGTCTAGTGTTGGCAGTGTGTGTGAAGGAGCTTCGGTTAAATAATAATTTATCATTATTTGGCTAAATATTTTGGATCAATTATGAAATTTGTTTGAAGAAATTCTGAAAATTAAGATTAATTTTTGAAATTAGTCATTCTTGCCTCACATGTTATGGTTATTAAGTGGATCTTGTCTTATTACATAAAATAAAAGCATGCATAAAATTATCCTTTTCTTGCTAAAACACAACTTTATATATTGTAAAAATGAAAATTATTGAAAGAATCAATATTGCTATAATAACTTTTTTTTTAATATACTTGTAAAGATTTTTTTTTTTTAATGCTGAAAGTACTTGTAATCTTGATACATATATAGATAGATTATTAGAAAACCAAAACAAAGATTTTGGAGATTGTTTGAAGGAGAAGTGAGACTTTTTCTTTCCCTTTTCTAATGAAGGAGATTTACGTTTTACATCTCAATAATTTCTTCGTTTTTTCTGTTTCTTCCTTTCCCCGCAGTGGTAAAATTGACCTTTAAAATTCCTATATTGTCTACAAAATGTCATGTAAAATACAATAAAAAGTTTCACAATTACACATTTTTAAGACATTTTAGAAAACATATATTCTAGGATAATGATTCGGAATGCATCTCAGATTATATAATTTGAAATTAATTTTTACTTATTCGTTACTATTTTTTTCAAAGTAGTTCATAGTAAGAATTTTCAGAATGATATTTTTTAAACAAACTAAAATTTATTCTAAAATATTCTTTCCCAAATTATATTTATAAAGTAATCAATCTTTGATTTATAAAAAAATGTTATTTTACAAATATAATTCTAGGAAAAAAATTCGAAAATAAATCCAAAATCTTTCATAAATTTCTTTACACAATAAATAAAAGTTTCGAAATGAACAATGTAAAGCATATAAAAAAAAGGTTAAATATTTTTTTTTCCTAAATTTGAATAAATTTAAGATTAGTCTCTCTTCGAAATTTTATATCAATTTAGTCATTCATCTTTAGAAATGCATAAATTTAATTCTTCTTACCAAATTTTGTTAAGTTTATTTGACATTTTAAACACATTTTATGATAATATTTTAATTAACATTGAAGCAAAAATGTGTCAAATGGTGTAAACAATTCAAATACTATCATGAAATGCGCTTGAAACTTGATAAACTTAACAACATTTAGTGAAAAGGACTAAATTCACACATTTTTAAAGATGAAGACTAAATTGGTCAAAACTTTTGAAGATAAATTAATTTCAAATTTCACTGAAAACTTAAAGGATCAAATACATATTTAATCCTAAAAAAATAATAAGAAAATTTATCATTCCGTATAAAATTGGAATGAGAAATTACGGATTTACGTAAAGGTAAAAAGCCCCGAGACTTTTCAAGCAAAGCGGTTCAAAACTCAAAAGCAGCTCTGTTTGCATTTATGTAGCCTTAACTCTCTTGCCCCTTTATTTTAATACTTTCTTTTGACAAAAGTAAGTAGTCTTCTGAAAACTAGTTTCAAAAACCTAATTTTGAAAATTGCAACCTATCACTGCTAATTACATTTTAGAAACTAATTTACTTAAGATAATTATATTTCACTGCATTATAGAAAATAGTTCTCATAATCTATTAAAACAAAACTACATTATGTTTCTATGATGCATTAAAACATAATTACATGACAAAACAAGAAACTGGCGGAAAGGTAAATTGGAAATGTGAAACTTTCATTCTAGATTTACCTTTCCATTATAAAAGGTGAGGGTTGATATTTTTGGGATGCATTCATGAAGAAGAGGCCCAAAATCGAACAGAAGCAAGATGTATCATAAAAATTTTAGCATTTGGTAGATATTATATAGTTAATGTTTGGATGAACTCTTCTACACTAATTCTCATGAAAGCAATTTCACTGGCCATTCTTAAATAAGAATGGTGTTCTTAGCCGCAGAAGAAAAAAATAAAGCTAACAAGAAATTACAAAATTTTATCAGTAGGTCGTAATTCTTTAGGTAAGCCATCAAAATGCCCAGCGTCTATGTCAGATTTAAACATAGGTCGCTTTCCTGTTTCCCAGACAATGCCCTCTGCTAAGTGCTCCTTGCTTGGCGTGAGCATCACAAAATTGGGATCAGCTCTTTGATAACTGTAAACAAGCAAAAGTGAAGGTGCAAATTTACCAGTGTAAGATACAAATTTTGAAAGAGTACGTTGATTCTATTCCACCAGCTGAATGATACAATAATATTTTAATATCTGAATCAAGACAATAAAGATAAATGAAACGAACCTGGCTTCTCTGAGGCTCTCACTTTGGATGCCAAATCCGTATTGCATTTTACCATCACCACGATCTCTAGTGGCTACATACAGAATAACAGGACATTCTCAGCACTTCAATCATCCAGTACCAGGATTATTGATCGTACTTTATTTAGAATCAACCCCCAACCCACTCTCCCAGAAAAAAAAAAAGGCTGAAAGAAAGGAGCAGGATAAAGAACTGAGGCAAGATTGAGTAGAACTATCACTCAAGACACCTGAAATACTGATAGTGAAAGAAGGTTTCCACCATGACTTGAATGCAAGTGCCACAGATGAGCTACGAGGTCCAGCCTTTGCCTGAAAAGATGAGAAACAATCCACTTAGATGCATCATATATAATCTATATAAATCTGCATAACATTGCATCGGTTTTCTACCTTCAGCAAGAAATTTTTATTAGCCTGCCAGGATGCACCTATTTGAAAGCTGGCGTCTGAGATATTGCTTGCTGCTATGGCTTCATCAACACTGACACAGAAAATTAGATTGTACCACATTGGTTCGACTGCAATAAGTTTGAATATATCTGTTAGTTTAGAGCTAAAAAGAATACCTTGTTAGTAACTCAAACCCAAAGTCAATGTAGTTAGTAATTCCAACAACAGAATTCTCTTCAAAAGGGTTCTTCACCTGTTCAAATCAAGTTTATGACTTTCAGTATAATATATTGATTCAACAAGAAATTATATCTACCAGTTTACTACAACTCAAAAAAAGAAAACTCAAGTGAGGGTAAATTTTAACAAGAATAAATAAGTAACAATGGAATTCTATAAGCATTACGGTATCTAATCACAAGGAAAATGTATCCAAATATAACTAAAAATAGGCCCAGGTCTTGAGTAAACAATCTTCTGATTCAAAAAATCTTTTTATGCAGTGACCTCAAATCAGAAACATAAGAAAACTTAAGTACTGTTGGTATCCCAAGGCTAACCGTTCAGTCTTGCAAACTAGTAAAGAAAAAGGGAAAATCAATTACAAGTACGGCATTAAAAAGATCAGATACATGTACAGATTTCTTAGAAAACCAAGGAAAACCCATTAGTGTGTAAAAAGAGATGCGACTAACTTCCATAAATCTAGACATCACTGTGTTTGCAAAAATGAATACTAATATGAAGATAGAGAACCACTCAGAACACAGTGGAATGAAAGAGAGCAAAGACAGAAGAACATACCCTTCTTTGAACAACCATGTGTTGATAGAATGAGGCAATAAACTGCAGATTATTTAGACTTTGAAATTTCAGTACAAATGCTTCACAAAATATCAATCAGAACTACACAAATCATAGGTTAGGACAGACAAATCTCAAGGTGCATCTAATATCAGCGGTTTAGAACAAAACTTAAGACTGATGCTGAATTACTAATGATTAGGGAAATTCTTAAACATCAATTTCTTACAATTCACAAAACTTTCCATTTTAATAACATGTCACACTATTATATTACCATCTAACGAAATTATCATAAGAATTGATTAGATGCAAAACTTAACCAATTTATGTATGTGGACAAACCTGAGAGCTTTTGACAAGCTCAAGGTTGAAATTGAAGGATGGACACAATGGGCTGCCTGATCCAATACCATAGCCCAAAGCACAACTCCAGTTCTTTAAATTTGAAAACTTGGCTTTTCGTTCTAAAAAAAACACAGGTTAGTATGCATGTATCATATCCTTATCGCATCCAAATGAATACAATTTAGATAAATATGTTTCTAGAGTTCAGGATTTTGGGATTATTTGGGTTCATCAATAAAAACCAAATTACTAAAACTAAAATTTAATAAAGCATGAATTCAAGTTATCCAATCCTATTAGAAATGTAGGAAGGAAAAAGAGAAATTGACAAAAAAAAAAACATAGATGCAAACAATTTTATTGAATCCCAATAATAGGTGAAAGAATCCTTCTTCGCAAGTTTCTTTTTCATACAAATGTCTAATTGTTTGAGTGAATCCTTCGATCCTTATTCTCCATATTTATCTAATTGATCCCCTTCAACTAACTAACCACTCTAACTTCCCCTAACTGTCGTTGCTCTACTGTGACCATCTCTAATTGCTTAGATCTTTTTCACTCTGTCCATTGCTCCACCTTTCATGGATGTAGTTGGAACTGTACATTCATGCGCAAATACACATACACTTGGAGGTAAACACATAATTCAGGTATTGTGCAGGTTCCATTATAAAATCTAAATATAATGCAAACGCTCAACATTAATAAATTAACATACTGACTAGAATATTGATGCAACAATGTCAACTTTCTGATGAATGCAAGATAGTACTTTTCCACTTTGGCCTATCATTTACTAACAAAATACAAAAGCAAACATCTTTAGGTCAATATATTCAACGAAAATCAAGTTCAAAACAGCATATGACAATAACTACCAGAAAGATAACCAGAGTCCAATATCTATGCCATAGAGAAACCAAAAAATAAAAAATTAATTTAAAAACCCAGTGATGTAGTAATTTTAATTAGAAAAAATCAACACACAAAGAAATATTTCTAAAGGAATAAAATATGTGTCGTTCTTACTTTGCGGTTCAAACTGCACCCCAGCAGTCACCCTTCCCATCTTGCTTACCAACCATGCACTTTTTGGAAATTCGTCTTTCACTGCAATGTACGATAGTGACACAGCAAAGTTTATTTCTATTGTTTCTTCAAGTGATCATAAACCAATATTTGCAAAAATATATAACAAAATTCAAAATATAGTGATCACGGAAAAATAATTAAAACTTCAAATGCCAGATGAAAAGGCACTACTTATGTATATCTCATATATTTCTTACAAACAAATTTTTAGCAAGAATATTTAATACATATATAATAAATAAGGCGAATGCTAACCAGTCTAACTAATTAAGGATGTCAAAAGTGGCAAGTTTTTATTACCGTGCTTTCCTATAAAAACTGTTTTTTATTGAAACCTTAATTAGTCTATTTAGAGCACTGGTTGACAAGATCCTAATTAAAAGCATGTTTAGAAAAATATATGATGGTGATCAGCTTTTGAAAAAAGAAGGAAAAGAATCAATTTTATTAGTTGTTAGAAGCTAGAAAGTGTAGCTTATTAAAAAAAGAATATGTAAAAGAAATATATCATACAAGCACTTTTATTCAAAACTTATTCATTCGCACCCTAAATATGCTCAAAGCTCATTTGCAAAAACCAGGGACCTACAGGCAAAAGGCATAAGTGTGACTCCAAAGGATAGATTTCCAGAACCATATCTCATCCCCATCAGGCCATAATCTTGGGAGCTTACTCTGTAGAATTGATCAACTTTGTCAACATTGTATATTGCAATCCATGTCGGACGTGCATGCTACAATAAGATCCTAAGTACCTAACACATGTTTCTGCCACCATCATCAAACAAAAACACACCTTTTCCTCAATAGTAAAGGGAACACTCCAAAAGCCCCAAATCCATATTTGGGATAGTAAGCACACGATCTCATCTGCAAAATCCTGAATATACAGACCACACAACATTCATAATTCCAAATAGATACATTGTGCATTTTAGGATCAAGGACGCCAGGGAAAGAGAAGGGAGTGTAAATTTATTTAAAGTGAAAACTAGTAGAGCTATACAGAACAAGGAATGCTAGTAAAACTTTCAATACATGCTCTATTAGTAGATTTCGTTTTACCCCCATCAAATAACCTTGATCCACACCCTATTTAGTGGGATCCATATTTCAGTCACCTAATAATAAGAGAGTGACCAGAAGAATAATTACTAACATTTATACATATAGTATTTTTATTATAAGATAGTTGTAGTTATTTAAATGAATTTAAATATTATTCTTCAATGAAAATTAGAGTTTCACCTCAGTACCCGATGCTGACCTTAGGTATCGACCTTCATTGTACTATTAGTTACAGAGCTAAATCCCCGATTCTCATTGGACAGCAATGCCAAAATAAATTAACCAACTGAATCTGAGTATTTTCATTCATGATAAATACTTTCCCTATTCCTTTCAATCTAAAAAACTGAGTCTCATGTTTGAAGTGAAAAAAAAACAAATTTGTTTTACTTCCATTTCCCAAACAAATCCTCAGAATTCATTCAAGTTAGAGTTACTTACGGATCAGATGTGGATACATAAAGGTCCATAAACGTATGAGGATCGTTAACATCACTGCATGCCCAATAAAAAACACAAACAATTCAAGTTACTCAACAAATTGCAGAACAGGAAGACAACAAAAAAAAATCCAAACAAACTAGGTTTTTTAAAAATGGTCCCAGAAATGCAATTCAACCAAAGTGTCATCAATGTAATTCTCTTAAAAGTAGATTTCAATCTTACAAAACCAGCTTGTAAGATTGAGAATTTCCTATCACTAATCCATCTAAAACTTCCAATACACTCCTTTGTGTCATTTATGTCATGGATGAGTCTTGAAGTTTGCAGAGTTAGTATCGTAATATGTTGTAATGAAGTTTATTAGACATATTAGTCCTGTGCTCCATGTATCCAGTCCTTAGCACACGAAGGAAGTACACATATATATGAGGATAATTTTCATCTTATAAGGATCAATTTGATCTTGTAAGGCTAAGTTAAGTAAAACTTATATACAAAATCTACGAGTAATTATAGTGACATCAGTTGCATTCATACACAATAGTAAGGAACGCCACAAAACAACATTTGTCCGCTGTTTCCCACATTATAAAGAAATGCAACAAAACTGCGACTGTGACAATTTAGAGAAGAAAACCTTTGCCAGCGAAACAATGCATCTCCCATGATGCTGTCGTGGGGCTTACGATCGAGAGGACCTGTAACCTAAACATGTCACAGCAACAGTAAATAAACAAGTTTTTTTTTTTTTCAGTTTCCGTATTGCACAAGTTTTCTGAATCTAAAGAGAGGTGAGAGAGAAGACGGGAGAAGATACAGTGGCTATGAGATCGACGTGAGGATCGTCGATTGGTTTGAGCATTAGTCGCGTGCTGAAGTGCCTGGCCGGGTGGAAATAGTCTGTGAAGAGCGAGGCGAGGGCGATCTTTCCAAAAGCGACGTCGTAGGCGGAGTGAAGCATGCGGTTGCGCGCGGCCATGGGAGGGAAGTCGAAGAGCGGAGGGACCAGCACCACCTGCGGCGGTGGCTTGGGTTCTCTCGAGAACAACCAGTTCCACATCGCTGTTGTAGGTTTCGATTCGAGGAGCGAACGAATGAGTATGGTGGAGTGAAAGAAAATCGACAAGGAGAAGAACAAGAAGTAGGTTCTACGAAGAATGTCATCAGGTATCGGTTGTCGCGCGCGCCATTTTCGCACCACCGCGACTACAATGATGACCCTGACGCTTTCAACTTCGAATGTGCATTTACCACATTGCCCCCTACGGTTTTTTTAGTTTGGTTAAACAAACATTACCACCCTCTTATTTTGCTTTTTTATTAAAAAAATAAATATATAATTATTATATTTAAATAAAAAAATGTATTTACATCATTATATTTAAATGTTATGATGATGTAAAATTATATGTGTAACATTTAAATAATAAATTTGATAATATAAAATTATTTTTATAATAAATTATTTAAAAATACATATTATTATTTTAGTATTGATTTGTTTATAGTAAAATAATAGATTATAAAAAAATACAGATATTAATAATAAATATGGATTGTATTAATAATAATGACTAAAAGTTGGGTTTGTCTAATTCCTGCACATCCACAATTACTAATTGCACCCCACCTTAGTGGAAAAAGACTAAAATATCTTTTAACACTGCGTCATATCATTGTTACCATCATTTCATTGTCACTTCATCATTGTCAGAAGAAAAAGAGAGGGAAAATGTTGCAAAGAGAAAAAAAAAATAGAATACGGAAAAATACTCATTCTAGAATAGCTTGTTCCAGAAAATTCATTTTGAAAAATTTATTCGGAAAGATAATATGTGTTTTAGAAAGTCTATTCTGAAAATTGTATTCCAATAAATTATTCCATTCATTAAGGAAAATTTATTTCAGAAAATTGTTCTAAAAAATTTATTACATAAATCCCAAAATACTTGTTCCAGAAATTTTCCATAATATACATTCTGAAAGTCACTTTGATGGAAGGTAAAATAGTCTTTTGAAAATTTGGACAGTGCCTGAAAAAAGTATCGGGGTGCAGAAAGTAAACACCTAAGTGAGGAAGGAAAATTCGATTTTCCACCCTTATTTTTATATTTTTCTGAAAATCCTATTTAGAGTGGTAAGATTTTAAGAAGTATTTATCAGTATAATAAATATTTGTTTAAGTTTGTATTTTGATTTTGATTTTGAAAGTGATTTTAATTAGGATGTGAACTTATGAAATTTTAAAAATAATATTACACTATAAAATATTATAAGTGTTGAGATTTTGTAAAAGTTGTTAAAATATGAGAGATATAAGATATATGATTGATATAAGAGATATGTTACAAAGAAATTTCTCATTTTATTTTATTCATATTCTCTATATAATATATATATATATATATATATATATATATATATAATATGTAATAAAATATAAAATAAAATTATTTTACGTGATTTTTTTAAATAAAGTTATAAAATTATTATTCAAAAATTTAGGTGAGATACGAATTAAATGAGTGTGAACTTAAGCAAACGTTTACTCGGTAAAATTTTTAACATTTTGAAAAGTATTTTTGGAAATATGTTTGAAAATTAGTAATTATGAAAATATTAACTCATTGATGTCACTTTTGTAAGTCATGATTTTCTTTCAAGTACTCAAAAGTTGAATAATTAAATCAATATTTTGGAAAATGTGAAACACATGATGAAATAGGAATTTGGATTCTCTGCCAAGTTTTTTGTATTGTTTCTCTATTATGTCTTCATAATACACTGATTACCACTAATTTTGACATTTTAAAATATACTAAAATAATATTTAAAACACTAACATAATGTATTTTTAATACTCAGCAAAAGACAGCACCAAAAAAATCAGTAGAGAATCTAGACTCATGAATTAGTCACAAGTAAATGGCAAGTTTTAAATAAAATTATATTTAGGGTTAGACATTCATTAAACTTGGAGGGAGATGTATCTCTCACAAGTATTGTTAAAAGTGTACAAATATCGTTAAAAGTATTAGTTGGAAAACACGATTGACTTGAAATGTGACATTCCTTTACATAAGTGCTAAATAAGATTTTATTTTTCTAAATAATTTTTTTTATGGAACATATTTTGATATAAAATAGGTTTTATAAGTAATAATAAGATTATTTGAGAATCTTGCGTTTTTTTTTTCACATGGAAATATCCTATATAATCACACAAACATTACAAATATTTAGGTGGCTATAAGCTTATAATCATCCAACACACTTTCTAGCATATTTTTTTTAATATTTTCTTGTTAGTTAAAAATTATTAAAAACGAAAACTATAAACTGATTATTGAATAATATGTAAAACTGATAAATTCATATAATATTTTACCAATAAAAATTATGATAGAAAAATCGGCATATATTCTTAATATTTATCTCCCTACAAATATATTTAATATAAATCACAATTTTAAGAAATAAAAATTAGGTTATAGTAGGACTTTTCCTGTATTTCGTAGGATTTTTTTTATTATTTCGTATAATTTTACCAAATTTATAAAAAGAAATTGTGAAAATTCATTTTATGAAATTAATGAAACGGTGTAATAAAGATTTTTTATGACAATTATAATAGGTTTTTTTATGTCAATTACACTCTATATAGAAATTTTTCACTTTTTATACAGGATCAAGAACGACCATATGCAAAGTAAACTTTTTATGATGTTGATAATGTTGACACTACCCTATCGACATTGTTCAAGTTCTAATGGAGCCACCTAACTTCTTCAAACACAGACCACTCTCAAACTCTTGCCTTCTCGTGCACCCTCCTTAACCCCGCAACATCGTCTTCTTCACTAGTTTCAACAAGTCTAGCTTCATCACCCACAATATCACGCATATGCTCCTCTAGCTCAGCATTTGCTCTGCCTTCTTGTCGCAAAATCTATGCGCTCCATAACAATATTGTGGGATCCTCATCGATAAGGAGATGCTTGTACTCCTCAACAAGTAGGCACCACCGAAAAACTCTTCAATTTGGTACCTTGGCGAAGGTAAATGATGCACTCCTAATCGCATTCACCTTTGCCAAAGGTAACGCACTAGTCACAACGTGCGACATGGCTGTGCATTTGGCTCTATAGAGAAAGAGCTTTGCTCGCTCAATCTTGTGTTAGTGACATCCACTGCCATTCAAATGGTTTTGAGGATACCCTGACCATCGTGCTCATCGAGGCGAGAAATATCATCAAAGAAGAGTACACTACAAACCATCTTGCTAACAAGATCATGAGGAGTTCATCTTCAAGGTCCTTTTTTTGTTCCTTTGTAGAGCATTTGTTTTCCCATAATTTGTTGTTGTCTAATTTGAATTTGAATTAAAGGGTGAGAAGTGATACTTAAGAGATAGGGAAAATGATACTCAAAAACACAACCAACATAGAAAAAACACATTATTACAAAAATGTTACCACACCACTTATTATCACGAATAAATTACAATTAATATAATAAATTGTTGTAAAATCAATAAATTTCTATAGTAGAAAATTTGTACGGACTTTTGTTCTTTCTTATAAATAAAATTAGGAATAATATTTTTTTTCTAAATATTTAACATAGTTATACTCACATCAATAACATATGTTTACTCCAAAACAAACAATAATTTGAGTTCACTTTATTAATTCAAACAAGGTTAAATTACACTATATTTTAATTTAAGAAATCAAATTGATTAATGTTTTAAATTGTAAATGAAATGCCAATTATTTTATTCTTAATTTATCGCTTTAAAGTATATTAAGATTTAAATTTTTAATATATAAAAATGCTTTTTGAAAGAGTGAAATTATGACGATGACAATATATATTTGATCATACCTCCTAAATAGGGTTATATATTCGTACCAAATATCTATCATTTTTATTGAAAATTATTTTTCTTATGAAGAATCTAATACCTTCTTAATAAAGCACGTGTTATTCTAATCATATTCTTTCCATATATGACATTGAAACCCTAATTTTGTATAAGTGGTGGCCAAGTTGCCAACTCCCATTTGTCTTGTTCTTGAGTGTCACCATTGAAGAAAAAAAAGAAGAATGCTTCTTTCACTATCGAATACAATTCTTTTTCTTCCAAATTCCAATTCTAATGGGTAGTGCTCACTTTTTCATCAAAAAGGGTTATACTATGTTCTTTCTCAACCCCAAAGGTCAAACAAATATACAATATTAAAAAAGTTTATAATTTTATTTTAATGAAACAATTCAAATATTTTTATTTTCTAACACTTTTATCTTTTTATAACCTATCAGATATATTACTTTTTGTTTAGTAAACTTTCACTTATGGTCTTTAATTAAACTTGATCTAATTAATTGAGAATCGAATTCTTTTATTAAATTTTTTGAGACATCAAATTTTATTTAATTCTATAATTGTTTAATAATGTCTGCATGGAATTTAATGAATAAGAAATAGAAAAGTTAAAATAAACAAAAAAAGGACCACAAAGTGAATAACCATTTATTCTATGTTTTTATTTTTGAGTCAAGGAACAAGCTAAAATTCTAGAAGTACCTTGGGTTTTGCATTGTGTATATATTTATTTCTTATTTTGGTTTCTTCAAAGCAACGCGACCCAGATTGTACTTTTCTTGTTTTCTTCTGACTCTAACAAGGTACACTAATATGCTATGTCTCCACGTTAACCGTTAAATTTCACTATCATCATGAAAACGTGAACACTAGCTGCTGTGTTATCTTTGGTTTTCATCCTCTTGTCTTCTTCTCAAATAAACAATTTCTTAACCAAAAGATTGTGTTTTTCTGTGTGTTCTTTAGGTGGGCATCATTTGTTTTTTTATATGCTGCTAAACCCATTTCTCTCTTTTAGCCTCGCCCTGTGAAAAATTTGTTCTTTTGTTGTTTCTAAAATCTGAATTTTTCTTACTCTGTTGGAAGTTTTGTATCATATTTCACTTTTTCTCTGACTCCCACCGTCTGGGATGAGGAAAAGAAAGAGGGGATTTTTAGTTTGTTTTTTGAGTGGATTTTCCGTATTTTACATTATTTTGAAGCGTTTATTTATCATGTAAGAGTTTGCATGTGCTAAGTTTAGAATTTGGTTCTGCATGTGTAGTTCATGGTTGTTAATAAGATTTGGAGCATGATCAGTGTTTACATTGTGTTGGAATGGGTGTGGTGTTGTATCCTTTGTTATCTTTGTTGTGTATTGTCAATGGTTTTTTACCAAGTGTTGTTAATGGTTTCATCTGATCACATTTTCCTCTCTCAAAGTAAAGTGATCATTTGTTACTGATTGGTGCGGCAAATGTGTATAACGCCAAAAATGAAGAGTGAAGAATTTTTGTTTGTAGTGTTCTTTAATTCTATATCTTTCTGCTTTTCATATGCAGTCGCGTACTTGTATTGCAATGGCGACTTGTATACCTGCTGGAAGTGGCACGCTCCAATTTACAGTGACAAACTGCAAAGGAAACAGTTGTAGAAAGACTGCTTTAGTTTCTGATGCACCAATCGCACGATTCTTACGAAAAGATCTTTCATGGTAAAGATTTCAATCCAGAATTTGTATTAATAGTTTTTGAAGTCTAAAAATACAGTTCCTGTTTGCTTCTCTAGTGCTAATTGTTGGATGAAGTTTTATATGTTTTTTATAACATCGTATAATTTTTAGTTGCAGTTGTAGTGTTTGCTTATTGTTCTGTATCTTGCTTTGATTGAATGCCTAAACAAAAGCACCTATTTTATTTGACAGAGTCTAAATTTGTTTTTGATGAAAATTTACCTGTTTGAACAAGATCATTTAGTCAAGTTATCATGACGTTTTGTACTTTGTAGCAATTGCACATTATTTACTTAAATGTTTGAAACCAAAAGTTGTGGGAGCTGGCTACAAACCTATCTATCAGTAAAGGAAAAGTTGTAGTAGTATTATTCATTGATTAACTATGTATACTTAAGTGTTTTGAAGTAGCCTCTGGAAGTTTGCTCATAAACACTAAAAGAAAGTGGATCTTCACTTTCTGCTTCATTCTTAGCTGAATTAATGATTTTCCATTGTTTCGGGGTGCAAAATTTTAGGTCTAAGGCAGTATCCAAGGTCCCTCAGACCCACAGATGTGCATTTTCTGCAGCTTCACTAGGAAAGAATCATAAACTCTTCAAAGTCATTTCCTCTTGCAAGGTAGATGGTCACACACGATGCTTTGACTTTTCTGTTATTGGGAGTGGGATTGCTGGCCTCCGCTATGCACTTGAAGTTGCAAAATATGGATCTGTTGCAGTGATAACCAAGGCTGAGTCTCATGAATGCAATACTAATTATGCTCAAGGTGGTATTAGTGCTGTGTTATGCCCTTCAGATTCTGTGGAGAGTCACATGAAGGACACCGTTGTGGCTGGGGCATATCTTTGTGATGAGGAAAGCGTCCGAGTATGTTCTGGTCCTATTAAATTTGCACTGTGAATTATTCTTACTACCTGATCTGTCCTGGTTGGTTGAACACTGAGCCAATTTCATCTGAAATTCTTAGTATGTTTTAAGGAGAATGGTTTTGTCAACTGAATTTTTTGTTTTTTCAAAGTATATTTCCATTTGCTGGCAGTAATGTTGTGTACTAACAAAATTACACAATCTGGGAGTTTCCAATTTAAATTTGAACTGCAATCTATTTACTTGGTTCCTTCTTGGCAATTGCTAAGCACTGAATTGTAGTGATTCCTTAATTTATGTAACTAATAAGCATTCTGCCTGATTTCCTAGGATTGAACATGTAAGAATTGTCATGTTTAGTTGTTCAATAATGAATTACTATATGTTCTATGCTACTGAATTGAACAATTTATTAATTTTGATTCTTTCTTCTAGGTTGTCTGCACTGAAGGACCTGAAAGAGTCAAAGAACTAATTGCTATGGGTGCATCGTTTGACCATGGGGAAGATGGTAACTTGCATCTAATGAGGGAGGGAGGTCATTCACATCATAGAATTGTTCATGCTGCTGATATGACTGGGAAGGAGATTGAACGTGCTCTACTGGAGGCTGTTATCAACAATCCTAATATTTCTGTGTTTGAACACCATTTTGCTATTGATCTTCTTACATGTCAGGTTTGTTATTTCTGGGATTATATTACTCTTCTTTATATTAAATGTTTTGTATCATTTATGGTGTTGCTAGTGAACAAATGTGCTGGCATTTTGAAAATTTAATGTTCGAGGGTTTTTGTTCTTTTGAAATTTTCATTTCCAAATTTGATCTTTAGAGCATTTTGAATGTTTTGATGTCTTCACTAACCAAAGCATTCCACTGGTGCTGCAGGATGGATCTGATATAATTTGTCTTGGTGTTGACACACTGAATACTAAAACCCTAGAGGTGGGAACAAAAGTTATCTGTGATCTTTTGAGAAGAAAATAGTTGCCATCAATGAATATGTTTTCTAAAATTTAATTTTTTTAGCTTGTAGGTGATAAGATTTCTTTCAAAGGTGACCTTACTTGCATCTGGTGGAGCTGGACATATTTATCCCAAAACTACAAATCCTCTGGTAGTCCTCTCTTTTAAGGAATTGAATTCTCTCTTTTATTCTACTTTACTATTTAATGATTGGTTCATTTTCTGTTTTAAGTATTTAAGAAAACAATCATGGTGAAAATTGAAATATTCTAGCATGAGTTCATAATGCAGTTTTATTCTAATAGTTAAACCAATTATGATTATAAAACAGTACCTCCAGTTAGAAAGAACTGAAAGTAAAGGATTCCTTATTACAGTTACTAACTCATTCATAATGTCATCAACTTACTTGGATGATACACTATAATTTTACAATGAATGATTAAGGTATAAATAAAGATCAATCTGCAATAATACAGTATACTTGAAACTAAAAGTGCTGTGTTTTAAATTATCTGTTCTTAGTGTTCAAAGTATTGTAATGAATAATCTCATTTTTTTGCACCCCAGATGTGTTGTTCTGTTTGTTGTATAACTTGCATTATGATACCCTTATTTGCATGTTAATTTGAATTACTTTTTCTAATCACAGGTAGCAACTGGAGATGGGATTGCCATGGCACACCGAGCTCAAGCTGTGATATCCAACATGGAGTGAGTAAATTATTTCAAAACTATGAATATTTACTGTTTAATGAATATCTCAGACCAATAATAGGAAATAAACAGAATATGTCACAGTTTAAGGATATCTATGACAAGTCTGAGTTTAATTTTGATGATATGAGGGCTTTCATAATCATAATCAATGTAGTTACTGCTCAATGAGAGTTATATGAGCAACATAACTGATAATTGTCTCCGGTGTAAGCTGCAAATTATCTGGCCATGTGTTTGATAAAGCTTATCAGCATTGTATATCCTTTTTCATTCTTGTGACAGGTTTGTGCAGTTCCATCCAACTGCATTAGCTGATGAAGGACTTCCTATTAAACCAACCAAGCTTAGGGAAAAAGCGTTTCTGATATCCGAAGCTGTCAGAGGCGATGGAGGCATCCTTTACAATATAGGCATGGAAAGATTCATGCCAATGTACGATGAGAGGGCAGAGCTTGCTCCAAGGGATGTTGTGGCCAGAAGCATAGATGACCAACTGAAAAAGCATGGTGAGAAGTATGTTCTTCTTGACATAAGTCACAAACCAAAGGAGGAAATTCTCTCCCATTTTCCCAACATATCTGCTACCTGTCTCCAGCATGGCTTGGACATAACTCGCCATCCAATTCCGGTAGTTCCGGCTGCTCATTACATGTGTGGAGGAGTTCAAGCCGGTCTCCAAGGAGAGACCAATGTGAAAGCTCTGTATGTGGCTGGTGAGGTTGCATGCACAGGTTTGCACGGAGCAAACAGGCTTGCTAGCAACTCATTGCTTGAGGCACTGGTTTTTGCAAGAAGAGCTGTGCAGCCCTCAGTTGATTGCATGAAGAGCTCTAACCTTGATCTGACTGCATCAAACTTGTGGCCTAGACCTACTGTGCCTTTGTCCAATATCACTGACAAGATCTTGTCAATGACAAAGGAATCAAGGACAGAATTGCAAACCATCATGTGGAACTATGTTGGAATTGTTCGATCCACCATGAGACTAGAGACAGCCAAGCAAAAAATCGGTAACTTGGAGGCGAAATGGGAGGAGTGCTTGTTTCAGCATGGATGGAAGCCAACAATGGCTGGCCTTGAGATCTGTGAGATGAGAAACCTCTTTTGCTGTGCAAAGCTGGTGATCAACAGTGCCCTTTCTAGGCATGAAAGCAGAGGATTGCATTACACAGTTGATTTTCCTCATCTGGAAGAAAGCAAGAGACTTCCAACAATCATTTTTCCAAGTTCAACTGTAAACAGTACATGGAGTTCTCGACAATTACACAAACAGCATCAAATTGTGTCACAACACATATAAATAGGTAGGTCTAATTGAAATAAGAACCTTAAGTGAATAATGTCTTATCTCCCTCTCTTACAGTTTTCTGATTTTTACTTACTTACACTCATTGTTTAACTATAGCAAGAGATGTATTTCCTATAAGTATTTTGCATCAGTTTCAATCAAATACATCAGTTTCAGTTGCAATCAAATCACAGAAATTCTGAATACTAATTTTTGGTTCTTATGCTATCATGTTTCTCTACATGCATATTGTTCATTCACAAGAAACATTAGGAGGTGATTAATACTAGAAATACATGGCCAGACAATTCGATTATGACTTAATCTTGATAATTTATGTTACATTTTTTTTTGTGCTTATAACCAAGAACTGTCAGACTTTTCAAGCGACACCCCTGCATGCAATACAAGAGAGATAATTATAAAGAATAGATGTTTTGTTACTAACTCAATCATAAGGTATGTAAAATTTAAAGGATTAAATATGTTTTTGGTCCCTCAAGTCTCAGTAAAATTTGGAATTAATCCTTCATCTAAATTTTTGACCAATTTAGTCTTTCATCTTTAGAAATGCGTGGATTTAGTCATTTAATAAAATTTTGTTAAGTTTATTTGAAGTTTCAAACGTGTTTTATGATAATATTTGAGTTAGTATTTAAACGAAAATGGGTCAAATAATGTAAACAATTCAAATATTATTATGAAATACGTTTGAAATGTTAGATAAACTTAACAAAAAAATCGGGTTAAAAGGACTAAATCCATACATTTTTAAAGATGAATGACTAAATGGGTCAAAAGTTTTGAAGATGAATTAATTCCAAATTTCACTTAAACTTGAGGATCAAAAATATATTTAACCCAAATTTAAACAACACGATAATAACACATGTAAAAAATTGAATAGTAAAATATGCGAAAAATAAAAAATAAAAACTTGATGGTAAAATGTGCGTAAAAAATTTAAATAATAAATTTTACTAAGGACAATATTTGAGTTATAAAATGTATGAAATAAAGTAAATAATAAAATTTGTTAAAAGTAATAATTGAGTAGTAAAACGTGAGCTTTTTTTATATGTAAGAAACTCCAGCCCAATATGTATGAAACTCCAGCCCAAACACTGTGCCATTTTGTAGAACTCCTGACCATTTAATTTTGGCATTTCCTCTTCTTCGTGTGATGGGCTAAATTATGCATTATGGACTAATTTGAAATATAATTTATATATTGGATAATTAAAAATAGTCTTCTTTTTATGATTCAATTCAAAATATTGTTTTTGATCACCAAATCTGAAATTATGTTTGAATGGCATAATGTTGTTTTTGTTAATATAATTCTATTTCTAATATAATAATATTTACTGTTAAAAGAATTTTATAGTATATGTTGTTGGATAAGATAATTTAAGAAACTAATTCATTTATTTGGTGAATTTGAATTTTTGAAGTGAAGTGACTTGTTTGGACAATGAAATTAAAAAAAATTAAAATTAAGAAATTTTTAAAAAGTTATTTCAAATAATTAAAATAATAGAATTTAAAATTAATTCAAGAAAAAATGGAAAATGAAATTTCACAAGTTGTAGAAATGTTCATTGGCCACGATAATAAAAGTTCATAAGTCCAAAAAGTCGACTCATATTAACCTTCAGTTTGAGTTGAAGGTTAGATGAGTGGGTCTGGGTCGAAGGTCGAATTGAGTCAGCTTAGATCGGAGATTCAAATCAATTAACCCTAGTTGAAGGTCGAAACGAGTCAATCTGAATCAAATTAATTTGAATTGGCCCAAATCGATTCGACTCAAATTGAATCGACTCAAATCAGGTCGAATTGACTCATCAACTTTAACCAAAAGTCGAGACTAATTGTCGCCACTTGAAAGTCGAGTTAAGTTAATTTGAACTCAAAAATAAAATTGGATTTGTTTTAAAATAAAAGTTAAATTGTTTTCTTAAAAAAAATTGAAATCTAAAATATTTTAATTAATTATTTAAAAAATAAAAATTTCCAAGTAATTAAAAAACTATTATATTTTAATTTATTAGAATTATTTAAATTTTTTATCCAAATACAATTTAAAAGTACTATTTCCTATTACATTCATGTAGAACCTGCTAGTATTTCTACATCCTTTTATCTAACATGAAAATTATTGAAAGATCTAGTTTATTGGGAATATAAAAAATGTGAAGTTGATATGAATAGTTTGAAAGTTGGTCTAAATTGTATAATAATATATAATATATATTTGAAATTATGTAATCTTTGAAATTATATAATCTAAAATTTAGCCTAAATTATATATTATTTAAATATTTTGGATTATTTAATTCAAAATACATCTACATATATATTAATTAATTTTTATATCATGAGAATGAGAAGTGGAATAAATAACTTGATGTTCTCAAACATCTTGTGTGGCCCATTTCTTCACTGAACTCATGCACAGAATCTCTGATCACCGTTGATGCTGCTGTCTCACACTTCACCTTCAATCATTCATTCTTATCCTTCACTCTCAAGTTGTGAATCAATTTGATCATACTTCTCACTAAAGAAACACAAGTTAACAATAAAATTCCTTTAATTACCTTTCAATACACTGATTAAGGTAATATACAAAATTTAATAATTAGGTTCAATTATTTATTTTATCTTTATAATTATTTTAATTTTAAATTCACCCTAGATTTAGTCTTTATATATAGGAAAAGTTTAAGTTTTAATCTTTTACAAAATAACAAAGTGTTAGTTTCACATGTATACAAGTTCATTTTTTGTTGCTATTCCTAATATTAGAAGGCATTTTTGACATTAATAAACTATTACAAAAGCTGTGCAAAAAGTCATACTGAAATTTGAACTCTTAAAAGACAAAAAATATAAAATGGATAGACCAAAAAAAAAAAAAAAATTAATCTTAAAGCTGTATGATAAACTTCAAATGCTTTGCAATGATGACACCAAAAAGTCATTCATTTTGACACTAATATATCACAAAAAGTAAGAAGTGTACTGTAGATACTTCTAAATTGATTAAAAATGTAACTTCTAATTCAAGAATCTGTCATATATATATATATATATATATATATATATATATATATATATATATATATATATATATATATATATATATATATACTCTTAATAGCATTCATAAAATGATCACTCTCTTACAGAGGTTGCTTGTGGATTTTCTTTTCATTTCAGCAATGATAAAACAGGAAAAAGTCTATTTTCACTTTCAAACATGAACAGAAATATTACCCAAAGCAAGAGAGAGAACATGAACTATGCACAGTGATAAATAAAAATGAAATAAAAATAATACAGTGACATGAGAACAAAGTTTATACATTTACATGATACAATAATTTAGGTTTGAAAAAGTTTATATCTCACTAATCGATTTTTAGTTTGAACACTTAATACAGATTTTCTCAAAACGGAAAATCAATGGAACACAGAACGAACTTAAACCAATAATGTACTCTGTTATCCAACTATAAACTACAACATAAAATAAATTATATAAAAGATGATAAAAAATTAGAAGTATTGAGCAATATTTTTAATGAAAATGAGTTATTAATAAAGTTGATAATCTTGTTATAGTTATAGAAAAAAACTGCTATGATGAATTTATCGAATGTTTTACACCATAAGACTGCATATACTTACTGTCATGCCACAACCCTATGAGCAAATAACTTTTTTTAGAAAATATATATTGTCGGTGATATAAATCTCTCTTGTTCAGAGTTAGCATGGAATAGTCATTGCCTCACTGGAGTCTGAGAAGGGTTCTTCATGATCCTATTTATTGAGTTGAAAAGGACCACTTTTCTGAAACAACTTGCAGAGATTGTTACCACCACAGCACAACCATGAATTGTAGGAATCTGATTTATGCAATTGGGTTATTCAATCTGTGTGTGACAAGTACACTCATTCAAGTCTCATTTGGGAAAGCCTCAAACTTCAGCAGATGTTGGTTCCCAGCAATTTACAACTTTGGGGATTCAAATTCTGACACAGGAGCTGTTTCTGCAGCATTCACTGGAGTGAAGCCTCCCAATGGCATAAGCTTCTTTGGAAGCCTCTCAGGAAGGGCTTCTGATGGCCGTCTCATCATAGATTACATTAGTAAGTAAGCAAACATAGTCGATATACTGTATTTTTCGAGTCCAGATTTTTTACTGAGTTTTTGTTATTACCCTTTGTTGAGCATCAAAAGTATACTATATTGGTATTTTTAGAAAGCAGTAAAGTCTAGTAGAGAATTTAAATTCGTATTTTTCCTTTAACAGATAATGCACTTAACCCTTCTTTGATACAAGCACACATACAGTTGGAGATTGTTTAACATGTTTTGAAAACGTTTCCTACAAGTGTTAGTGTCCCGAAAATGTATGACATAGTGTAAGTCTTATATTTTTTAGCTTTGTACTGACATAGTGTAAGTTTTATATTTTTTAGCTTTGTACTGACATACTCTTACTTGTTGTATGTGCTTTTTATTTAGTATGTATCAATTAAAAAGCGACCCTTTTCACTCATCTGTGATGAGATCATTGTAATCCTATTGACTACTCAATTATTGGATTATGCAAGTTCTGCATTTCTTATGTGCATCACTTTTTTGTGTGTGGATATATGTAGCTGAAGAGTTGAAGCTGCCATACCTGAGTGCATATTTGGACTCAGTTGGATCAAATTACAGACATGGTGCAAACTTTGCAGTTGGAGGCTCTTCCATTCGGCCTGGTGGTTATAGTCCATTCCCTCTTGGCCTTCAAGTAGATCAGTTTCTACGGTTCAAGTCTCGCACCAACATTCTCTTCAATCAGCTTTCTGACAACAGTTGGTTTCTTTTCCACCCTGCATTTTCTTTCATTTTTTTGTGATTTTGTTAGCATGATAGACTAATGTCCGTAGATATTGTTTCCAAGTTCAAACAAGAATTCTGAACATCAACAGAAATCTTATTTCACATGGATTACACAACATCATTAACATCAGTAGAAGACTAATCTTTAGAGATATTGTTTAGTAAGGAATCTTTCCTAAAAACCTCCTCTAGTGGGTCTCATTGTCCCTCTCTTTGCATACTAAACCGTACAATATATTTTCCTCACTTGTGCTTCCACAAACCTTCTTCTGCACACATTGAAACCATCTTTACCAATTTTTTGACCTCTTTTCTTCAATTGGTGTCATAACAATATTTCTTTTGGAATAGTTTAAGTCTGAGTCTAAGTCTCAGATCGGAAAAAATAACAAAGTTATACACCATATATATATATAAGGAAAACCCACAAACCTATTGTCTTGACCTACAAACCTAATGTCTTAGGTATTGGATTAAAAGTGTTGTCAGTTTAACTCGGGTGATATTTATGTAATCTCTTCCTAGTGAACCCCTCAAGAACAGGCCCATCATTTCTTCATGTTCAATCCCTTTTACAGTCTATCCTTTCTTGTGTAGCCACACATTCATCTTAATGTTTCTGACTGCTTCCACCTTAATAATGTTGATTCTTAACCTGTGGTAACAGTGAAACTTGAACCCGTGTGATGTTTCCAGGGACAGAGACACCTTTCAAAAGTAGTCTTCCAAGGCCTGAGGACTTTTCCAGGGCCCTATACACATTTGATATTGGACAAAATGATCTTGCCTTTGGTCTTCAGCACACTTCACAGGAACAAGTTATCAAGTCAATTCCTGACATTTTGAGCCAGTTCTTCCAAGCAGTGCAGGTAAGCAGCCCCCAAAGCATTATTGACACTATCAGATATAACAGAGCAATAAAAGTTGGTTCTGGAACTAACACTTGTAATGTCTACATTTCAGCAACTATATTATGAAGGGGCAAGAGTGTTCTGGATTCATAACACTGGTCCAATTGGATGCTTGCCCTACAGTTACATTTATTATGAGCCCAAGAAGGGTAACATTGATGCAAATGGCTGTGTGAAACCTCAGAATGATCTCGCTCAGGAATTTAACAGGCAGCTCAAGGACCAAGTGTTTCAGATAAGGAGAAAGTTCCCACTTGCCAAATTTACGTATGTTGATGTTTACACTGCTAAATATGAACTAATCAGCAATGCAAGGAGCCAAGGTAATGTTTAAGTCTTCAAAGTCACATAATTTAGGGAAAGACAATGTTTTTGTTCTTATTTTTTTATTTCAATTTGGTTTCTTTAAGAAATTTTCACCATGGTTCTTAAAATATTTCTTTTAGATCAAACTTGGTCAACTAGGTGATATATGCCAACCCTTGAGAGATGTGTCACTCTGTATCTATCTGTCACATTAGTCCAATATGATGTTACTGCAAAAAACTGATAGAAAAACTATTTTGGTTTAACATAAACACTTTAAGGAACTAAAAGAAAACATTTCAAACAAATTGAAAAGATAAGTTGGGAGATTCAAGATATATTTTAGCCTTTTGTTCTCAACTTATCATTGTTCAATTAACTTCTATGCTTGATTTATGACAGGTTTTATGAGTCCGTTGGAGTTCTGTTGTGGCAGTTACTATGGCTACCACATAAACTGTGGGAAGAAAGTCATAGTAAATGGAACAGTATATGGCAATCCATGCAAAAATCCTTCTCAACATGTTAGTTGGGATGGCATACACTACTCTGAGGCTGCAAATCAATGGGTTTCTAAGAGAATTCTCTATGGCTCCTTCTCTGACCCACCAATTCCAATTGGGCAAGCATGTTTCTGAGCACAGTTCATCTGTTACTAGCTAGCTACTCATATTGAGATATAGAACCATACATTATTGGGGGCTTCACTCTTCACATTGTTATTTCAATAAACAAGGAATTTGTGTAAGAACAATTTGAATGGCATGCTCATAACAGTGCCTAATTTATGTTGTGGAAAAAGCTAGTGTAGCTTAGTTTCATGTGAGGTCACACTGCAACGGCTCAACTACCAGAAAATGTTCATATGTCTAAAAGATTGGAATTTGGAAGAGATAATTTGTTGTTCATCCAACCAATATATTTGGATTTTAGTACAGTGCAGGTCCCTTATACAGTTCAGTCCAAAAAGCCTTCTTGACCCAACTGTTTCATCATTTCACTAAGTTACTCCTAAGTGATATATATTTATTAAAGAACTGTCCTTCAAATACATTACTTTATACATAAACCAAATAAAAAACTTGTTGAAATATATCTGATGTGACAAACACAAATATAATTTTAGAAGTTTTTAATTTTATGTTAGCAATGTTAGAAAAGTAATGATATGATGTAACAGGTAAACAATTAATGTGTATGTTACCTAAACGTGAGAGTTACTCCATCAACTACTACAGTACTACCATGAAAAACAATGCATGTCCTCTACCATTTAACAAATCATTTAAGGATTTAAGAACAAAAATGAATAGTTCAGATAACAGTACAATTATCTGATCTAAAGCCCAATTAATTTCTCAGAAAACATTATCGTTAGATAATATCAGAATGATCTAAATCCTAAAAACTGGTCAAGACGTGCATTACAATGTAAGCATAAGATTTTGATGTATGATGTCAACTACAACAACGTTTCTGCTGTCTGCAGTGTCATATTCATGCTTGTCACGTTCATAAGACCCTTGAATGTAACATTGGAACTTAAAAATACGGTTGCATTGAATCTAAAACGTGGTTAGAAGCAACTGAATTTTCTAATGGGACGTTTGATGTAGCAGTAGCAGCAGTGGTGAAAATTGAGTTTCAACATCTATTTGTATTATACATGGAATTTTGAATTTCCGCCATTTATGAATTCAATTACACAAAGAAAATTATGAATAACCGAAATTTCTCCTTTTCACTATAGAAAATAGCATATATGAAGTAACTTCTGTGAACATCCTTTGGTAACAAACAATTGGACAGTGGAACCTACTTCCACTTTGTTATTGTTTCCTGGGCAAATTAGAAAACAATGATCAAAATGAGCAAATGTATTTTATATACAGTGACATGTTTATAGGACCCTGATGCCATTGTTTTTCATGAGCTGAGAGTTGCTGTCAAGAAGGGTTTCCAGTGATCTTCTTGATCTCCTGTTCCTGGCCCTGCCTGCTTCTTTCAACAACTCTTCCAACCTACGTTTCTCATCATCCACATCAGGGTTTGCTGTTCCAAGTTTCTCCTCTCTCATGCCAACAACATACTCCAAAATTTCAATGGCATCATCCACTCTGCAAAAACATCACAAAATGAACAAGAAATGTCATCAAGTTATCTAATCACAAACTTCCATATATGGTAACTATTAAGTTTGTGGATTCTTACAATAACCACCTTAAAAATCATGCAAACGATTACTTCTGATTGATTGATAGTGTAACATATTTTAAACTAACAAAGCATAATGCTTTACACTAACAAAGCATAAAAATTAAACTCTTTTCAAATCAGAATAACAAGAGCAGTAGAGAGAGTGAATATGTTACCTTCCCATTGCATCATAGGTTCCTGCTAGATTGCTGCAGACTCCTAAGGTGTCTGGATGATATGGACCATACTCTTTTTCCAATATAGTCCTGGCCTCTTCAAACAGATCTGCTGCTTCATTTATAGCATAACACTGCACACAGGCTAGCCCCATTTGGTTCAAAGCAATCCCAAACAAAGCAGTTTTTTTCTCTCCGGTGGCGCGAAATTTGGCAATGGCACTTTTGAAGATGTTGTAAGAGTCAGAAAAGTTCCCCAGCATGTAATACATAACCCCCATTTGGGCCTCAATTCCTGCAACAGTGCTTTGTTGACCAGGAGCATTGGCATAGATCTTCAAGGCCTTTTTGAGTAACTTCAACCCCTTTTCCAAATCATTTATGGATTGATAGATGGCAGCAACATCTATCAGACCACTAGCAATCTCTTCTGAGGAGATCCCGGGCTTGATCTTCCCAAAAATTCTGAGTGCATTTTCACAGTAAGACTTAGCCTCCTTGAACTTCCCTATCTTGTTGTAAAGATCAGCCAATCTGACATAGACCGAAGCAACTGTGGGATGATTCTCTCCTTTGGTTGATTTGAACACAGTGAGTGCTTTCTGATAAGAAAACACTGCCTCATCATAGCGAGCCAATGCTAAATAGGCATCACCAATGCTGCAATCCACTGAAGCCACATCTGCTTCATGGCCATTTGCAGCCATAGCCATGCTTGCCAAAACATAATGCTCTAGAGCAGCCTCATAATCACCCTTTGAGTCACAGATAAGCCCCATTAGTCTCCTATCTGCTGCTTCCTCAATGGAAGCAGGAGCCCCATTTCCCCTGTGAATATCAAGAGCCATTTGACACAGTTTCTCAGCATCATCAAACTGCAGTGCCTGAACATGTGCCTCAGCCACATACCGGCACGTCTCACCGAATCTTGGGTCTGTTTCCCCCAAAACCTGACCTTGAATCTCAAGACCTGCTGTGTAAAACAGCAGAGAATTCTCAATCTGACCCATCATTGCATATGTGTCACCCAATTGCATGCATCCTGCAAACTTAGCCAGTGCATGATCTTGGCCATCCTCCAACACAGGAATATCAATGGAACGCTCAAGAATGGGAATGGCCTCATTATACTGTCCTAAATTACAGTATATCGTTGCCAAGACATGCAAGCACATGACCATATCTAAACTTGGTTTCCCATCCGAACAAATCTCGAATGATTTCAAAGCTCTAAGAGCCAAATCGCGAGCTTTTCGTGGATTCTCACCTGAGGAAATCATGTCTCTTGTTTGCTTGAGCAAAAATGGTCCCAAGTCAGGATTGTCTAACCCTGCAGCAATACGCTCCTCAATCTCCTTCATACCAAGGTTCCTCCTATGCTTCCTGATGTGGTAAACACCATTTGCTTTTCTGACACCCTTTTCATTCCTCCTTGGAGTTGGCTTGGATGATCCTTCAATGACCCTGGTGGTTGGAGAAGATTGGCTGTTATTATCCTTGTTTGAAGGTTCCTTGCCACGTGACACAACATCTTTCTCAGGTGTTGAGCCACTAGCATTAGCATTGCCGTTGAAATCCTCTTTGTTCTCTGTAACCACCACCTCCTTTGTAATCTCCAAATCCACAATATCTCCCACTAGATGGCCCAGTTCTGAATCAATCCTAGACTCACCATCATAGGAGTAGAAACTGGCCCTGGAAGGTGAGTGATCAGAGCTCCTCATTTCACACACATTATGATACAATTGCTCAATTGAAGTATCCACCACCCCATCAATAGCCAAATCAATTGAATCACTCTGAATGCTTCTTGGACTCAGTGTACTCCTTGGTGATGCTTGTTGAGCAAAGTTATCCTTACGGGGAGTATAACTCCCGCTAGGTTCCTCTGCTGCACTATTTACATTGAATTCATCCATAGCGAAACCAGGCATTGAATGAGCACAATAATCAACACCTCACCTAAAATCAATAAGCCAAAAAAGAAGGAAGTTAGAAACTGTTCAAAACAGGAAAACAAAAACCAGAGTTTGCAATGCAACAACGTTTGGGGTCTCGTACAAAATCAAGAGCCAATTTTCACTTTTCAGGTGCAGACCCCAAAGCCAATGATGATTTCACGGGTGCCAATAATATTTCAGTAAAAAGAATGCTCCTGTCTTAGCAGAAACAGAAAAAAAGAACCAAAAGTAAAAGGGAAATGAATCAAACTTTATAACCCATTACAGCAAACCAAAAAGAGAATAAAGAAAAGCCAAAAGCATCTAATTATATTCCATCTGGTTGATTGCGTGACATTGCTTCTTCCCAGATGCTACATATTCACATCACATCACAATTCACAACACAGCACAAAAAACGTATTCTGAAATTCCATCAATGTCAGTGATCAAACTCAGCACAACAAAGTAATGTGAAAGAACAAACACAATCAAGAATCAAACATTTTTTGCTGCAAATACCAGAAAGCAATGAAAATTCAGCACCAGACTTCTCATTGAGGATAACATACAAACAACAAAAGGGTGTGTCATGTGTGATGCAAGGCATTAAACACAGAACCAAAGCAAAACAACACAATCGAGACAATGAATAGGTTGTTTGTGTTTGTGTTACTATTACCTTTAGCTCTCTCCAAAGAATTTAAGCCAAAATTTTCCAAACTCCCTTGTATGGGTGTTATGCTATGTACAGATTAAGAGATATGGGTCAACATAGCTGTATCATTTGTATTGGCATGCATTTATATATGTGCATGTGGGGTGTGGAACAAGAGGGGTGTCAGGTAATGCAATTTTGAGGACATGTGAAGGGCAAAATGGGGATTGAGTTAGAATTATTGAGTTTTTGTAGATAATATTATGCATTATGATGTGTAAGAGTTGTACTTGCTCCTCAGAGTTGGAATGTTGAAGCAAAACCAAGAAGGTGACCTCTCTCCCACTCTTTCCCTTCATCTTCAACTTCAACTGCTTTATTATTCTCATAAAAGAATCCATAACTTTTCAAAGTATCAATTAAGGATTTTGCCAGATAGATAGATATGAATATATATACATGCATTATCTATTATCAATTAATGATTGTTTTTCTTAGTTGAAAAGAAAAAGCTCAATTAGCAGGATCCAGAGCTAAATTAGACATGAAAAATAAATAATATGAATCATTGTTCCTTGAGCCTGAATTGATTATCACGATGTTTGGCATCAAAGTCAACTATATTATTGATCATATTGATAACATCCAAATATTTATTGTAAGAATAAATGGTCAATAAATATCTGATAATTTGCATCCAGAAAAAAAATAATAATAAAATCTTTATATCAAATCAGTAAACGTAAAAGTGTCTGAAACCATCAAGTATACCAATCAATTCAATTATAATGAAAATATTCTAACTTTTGCAGTTTTAAATTTAAGTATTTGATATACAACTGTGGTATATATTTAAAATGAGAATTTTATTTATACAGTAATTTATTCAAGTTAAAAGAAAATATATACGTGGTCTTTTTTTTTCTGGTATCTTAATCTCAATCTTTTATATATATATATATATATATATATATATATATATATATATATATATATATATATATTATTTTTTAAATAAAAAAAATTATTTCTTGAAAGTAGCTTAAATTATTTTGCATGGACCTTTAATAAATTATTATAGAGTCAAATTTATTGAAAATTTTAGAACTTTCTTTTTATTTTAAGAAAAAGATTGTTTGGTTGACTTTTAAGACATGGATTTTCTGTTTAAAATTTAGTAGATATTTTCTTATGGAGATTTACTATCCGTATTTCGTCATCATTCAAAAATGAAAAAGACACAAGAATTATAACTTATTTATTTATTTATGGGTTATATATATTATTAATTAATTTATTTATTTATGTATTGGAGTTGCAGTTGAAACGTAAGAAGCATAGGTGGCGGTATTAACGGCTTTTGGAAGCGAAAAGACCAGGGACAACGGGGAATAGTAAAGTCACTGGGCGGTTTCGTGTGAGGGTGAAAGTTGGAGAGGAAAGTGACACGTGTCGAAAGTTAAAGCAATGATTGGTTGGTTTTGGAGGAATGTGAGCGTCCACGTGGACCACATTTCCAGCTGGTAACTGGTAAGCAGCAGTGATGGACCCCTCATACCAAGCCGCCAACGTGGGCCGGGCCCGGGCCCACGGGCCTACTTCCCAAAAGTTACATATTCCCTGATGAATATGTCTTTTTCTTTTTGTATTTCATCCACTTTGAACACAACAAGATTGCATTGTTATTAGAATTTAATTTGTTTTTATCTATTTTCATAAAATAATATTCATAAATTAGTTTTTAAGGAAAATATAGTACATCATGAAAGTTATTGAAATATGAAGATGAATAGATACCTATAATCATTATTCTTTACTCCAATAACTAGTTAATTTGGCGAGATTCAATTAAGTGAAAAAAACTATAAACAATATTAAAAATGTTAAGAATAATTTTGTAAAAATACTATAAATTAATGGCAAAGTTAATGTCAAATCAAATTAACAACTTTTCTTAAAGGTTATGAAACAGTGGACACATGTTTTGAAGTATTTAGTGATTGATGACTTTTTATATGAAGACCTATTTGTTTAGTGGAGACCCTCTTTTTTCAATCACTTTTTATGTGAATATTTAATGTATTGCATAGTTAGGATTTAAGTATATATATTTAATATAAAATATAAAATTATAGGTTGTTATGCATTGTGAATTTGCTAATTTTTATAATGAAAATAAATAATACATTGATATTATGAAGTTTTAAATTATCACTAGAAAATGGTCATAGAATTTAATTTTCATGATAATGATCTTATAAATAGTATAAAATGACTTGTATTAATTGATAGTGTAAAATTTTTAAAATTGAAATACATGACTATTAATATCTTATTTTATATTTTAGTCTTGATTAAGGGTGTAAAAACATTTAAACTCAAAATTTATTGATAGTGATATAATTAAATAAATCTTTATTTTTGGTCCTTAAAATTGTAAATTAAATTACCAAGAGTTTACATGTATTCGATTTCACTTTAAAAAACGTTTATCAAACAATATATAACCTATCGCATAAATAATTTTTTAATGACATTTTTTTTATTTAGGAGATTCCAACTTAAATATTATTTTTAATTGCCGGACCCCGCTGTGTTCGTACTAAACTAAACATTTATAAGTATTTAATACGATTCTCTATACATGCAAATAAGAAAAATGAGAAAAGAATATGAATATTTAAATTTTAGTTGAGAATTGTTGAAAAGGATGAAACAAGTCAAGAGTTGTGGATTTTGTGTTGACAGGTAGATAACGTGTTTTGAACATGTTTTTTTTTAATAGTTTGTGTTTCTTTCATTTAAAAATGTTCAATGACATTAAAGTTTACAAACGTAAGATTTTGTTTATGAAGTGTAAAGGGAAAAAGTTTTATGAACCTACATACATTAAGAGACAACTGGATGATTCACTTCGAATTTAACGTTTTTTTAAGATGAAAATTATTATTGTCATAATTTGTGTTTTGAAACAGAATTGTAAAAGTAAAAAAAAAAATTGAACTAAACTTTTGTTCTAATCATTTATAAACATACTATTTTAATTTACCATATTTTAATTGTGTCAAGTATAAATTAAGGATGATAATGTGGTACGGACTAACTTATAATAAAAAGTGCGAAGCAAGATGAGTATTTTAGCCCGTTGCCTCGCTTAGACATGTCTTACTTAACCTGGGATCCATGTGAGTTAACAGACGGGTCATCCCACACAGTTCACATTGACTTAAATATCTGGCAACAACAAAATACAATACATCGTGTGTGTTTCTTATAAGCAAGTTGCTCATTATAGTTTTTTCTCTAGTTCATTCAAAAGCAACTCTATTGTTCGCGTTTCTTTCCTTGTTCTAATCTAGATATAAATCATTTCTATTTTCAACATACTTGTACTTAAAAATTAGGAACTATACAATTTGAATATTACTTTTTTTTAAGAAATAAGCTTATAGAATTTTTTGTTTCTACTAATTTAATTAAATAAGAATGAGGTTATTAAAATCTTACACCTTGGTGAAAAAAATACAAAATAAATAATTTCTCATGCGGGTTGCAAGTCGGCTCGCAAACTTGCGGGCCAAACATTATATAGGTGGGTCAAAGAAATTAGCCTGCACTTTTTATGCAAGGAGGGCCAACCAAGTTCATTTTTTTTGCGGGCCAAATGCAAGATGGGCCAAAACAGGACCACATGCTTGCATTGCCATCCCAATCATAAATGTATGTGTGTGTCTTGTAAGAACTCTAAAATTAGAGACATTCTATTTCACGAGTTCCAAGTAGATAAATAAAACATACATAAACAATTCATTAAAATGTGCAGTTATTAAAGTTGGTAAAAATGGAGTTAATCCATACATAACCTTAATATCAACTTAAAAAGATATGACTTAACAAATATAAAAGGTTTATGTACATTAGAAATAAAACTCCAAAAACTCATTAAACCTCCAACTTGAACAACACTCATATGGTCTTTTCATCTCACCTGCAAACATTTCTGCTCACGCCATCATAAGGGTTATTGTAAAAGAGACATGACAATAACCCCAACAAGAAAAAGGATAAGCTAATAATAATTTTAAATATACATATATTTTACATTTATATAATAAACAATTCTTATTACTTGCAACCAAAAACACACATTCTCTAGAAAAATAAGCCAGATACATGATATATTATTCTAGACTCAATATTTCGATTTATGCATTGACTTGGACAAAAGAAACCTTACACTTGACATAAAACATCTTAGTGGATTATAGCAAAGGCCTTGGTTTCACTTGCCTTACCAACCGATCAAATTTCTCTTGACATGGTAAGTTAACCTATGGCTTTGCCAAAAGAAAAATCATACCCTTAATCTCGCCATAAGTACATCCTTCAACTCTCACCACCTAGATTACATTACTCTATATGAGTTTGAAAGTCTAGTAGAGTTCAAGATGACTTCTGACCAACATGTATCCCTAGTCATTGCATATAATACTAAATTAACAAGGATTTACATTTCACTTTTATAAGCATACAAACATACAATTCAATACTTTCCATCTTTCCATTCCATTCCTTCACTTTCATACTCATAACAACATTACCATTCCCTAACACAATTTCTCAGCAAGTTTCTATCAATCCAAGTTTAAAATTCATCAATAAGAACTAACAGACCTGCTTAGTGTGGCCAATTACTCTCTTAACAAGTTCCTCTGGAAGGACACTCACTTAGTAACTAAATGTTATACACAACAAGCTAAGCACTATAACAAAATATAGATTTATTCGTCTAGTGCAAGTAGACTCACCCAGTGAGGCCTTCTCCCTTGAATCTCTGCCAAACTTGAATTTGGATTTTGCTTAGCAAGAGTTTGCTTGTCCATTGAGCAAGCCTCCCATGACTATTTTCCAAACCCAATTTTGGCACTTGCTCAGCGAGTCTTCATAACGCACACCAACAAATATGCTTTGCAGACAGTACCAAACAACCATATAATTCAATTAATGATTCATTCTCATTATCAACACACCTATTGCATTCAAATCAACTATTATCAACCATAGATAACAATTAAGCAAATTAAATCCAAGATTTTCATCTCAACATTCCTTTTTACATATATCACAGATTTCCTATTAGATACTTTACTCATATCAATTCAAATTAGTCCAAACAATATCCAACGATTTAAATCAAATTAACAGTGTACCAACCAATCAAAACACAATTCAAAGCACAATAAATTAGAATTAACTTTCCTTACCTTGGTTAAACAACCATTTTTTCCTCAAAGATGCTCTTTAGAGATCTATACAACACAAGATCACCTAACTAACCAATACAAATCCCAATTAGAGAAATAAGCATATCATCAAGATCATAGAATAAAGATTCACCAAGAGAAACACATTTGAGCCACATGCATAGCCCTATAGCTGAAATGCAACCCAAAGATCTAAACTACCTCAAAGAGAGCAAAAAGAAAACTTACTTTATTCAACTCTTTGATCTAATGGTTGTGTAGAGCTTCTCGCTATAATAATCCTAATGTTCTTAATCTTCAAGAAGATGAAGATTGGAGTCACAAACCTAAGAGAGAGTGTAGAGAGAAAGTAAAGCAAAAAGGGTTCTAGAGAAATAGTGATTTTACAAAAATCAACTTAAGTTATTAGAAATTTATTTATAGTTTAAATTTTTTATTAATATTAGAATGTTCTCTTTTTAAACCACCAATCCTCGTATACCTTTTTCTCTAAGTTCTCACATTTCTAATATTTGATATCATTTAGGAGATAAAGTAAAAACTGATTATATACATTTTGTTATCTTCTCTCGTCAAAATTTTAACAAAATTGTAACTAAATCATCAAAGTTAAAATTTGAAATAGTTTAAGAGTTAAAATGAAAAATTATCGATAATTTATATACACAATTATCTTTTCACCCATCAAGACACTCTTTAAGAACGATAAAATCATACCGAAATCAATGAGTTTTAGATAATATTATTTTAATAATATTTGTATCACGTATGTTCAAGAACAATATTAATTAATCAAAGACTAACTAAGATAACGGATCATGTCATTCAGGTAAAAAATCCATAAACATAATATTATCATGGAGAGTTGATGTCTTTGCAAAATATATTCAGCTCTATATTATTAAAATTTATTGTCTCTTTTGTATTATATATATATATATATATATATATATATATATATATATTTTTTTATTTTTATATATAACAACATATTTATCTTTTATTTAAGATTTTAAATATCTTTATTGAATTTTTCCTTATATTATTTTTTCTCAACTTATTAAATATCTATGTTAAAAAATTTTAGGTAAATAATTGTTACTTACGTATTTCATTTTAAGTATAATAAGAAAAAATAATCTTAATATAAATTTTGTTAATTTTATTTAAACTTCATTGAACACATTTAATCTTTATTTAACATATGTTTAAATTAGAAGGAAAATTAACATTTATGCTATTAACTTTGAATAAAAATTTTCATCCTTCTATCTTTTGTTTTTGTTTAAAATTATTAATGGTTTTCTAAATTAATTTTCTTTAATAAATACCAGTTGAAAGACATGTGTGTTCCTTTTCTTTATTAATAAGTAAAAATAATAAAATTATTATTATTTTATTATACAATTAAATATAAATATTTTTTATAATTTTATTGTAAATATTTTTTATTTTTTTTGTAGATAATTTTGTAAATTTAAAAAAAATCCAATTTAAAAAAAGTTGTTCAAAAGATAAAATTAAAAAAACAAAAGTAAACATCGAAAAAGAAAATCTCTTCGGTATATAGATACATTACAATTATTAAAAACCACACAAATGTTATCATCTTATTCATCCATTAACACCTTTCCAACTAGCTAAATTAAAATTGTTAATTTTTCTTACTATGCTAAAAATAAAATATATTATTATTTATTATAGCAAACAAACTATTTATCTTTTCTTTTGTTTTTTATATAGTTTTAAGACTGCAATATTTTCATGATTTCAAGGGATGCTTTAACTAAAAATAAAATATATTATTGTTTATTATGTTTAGTGAAAATATAAAAAAACATATTATTAATTTCATGTTAGTTTATTGTTGGTTTTAGTAAAAATAAATAACCAAACTTTATTTTAACTATATATTACTTAACACATTAAATAAACAAAAGTATGTTACCTTTGTATTTAATAACAATTTGAGTGTTCCAAAAATGATGAGTGCTACACCATTATGGCTAAGAAAAAATTTCTCCTAACTAAGAAATAAAAATAACTTAGAAAGATTGAAGGATCTTCTCTAAAAACTTTGCACAAAATTCACTTTAATAATTGAAATCATTGGTTCAAATCATATACACTAAAATAGGAGTTCATCTCCAATTGTATGAATGGCCAAACCACCTAATTATAACCTAATTGACTATATATATATACATTACATTCCATAATACTCCAAACCATATTATAAAAAAGAAAGAAAAAATATTTTCCAAACCCAACACATAACAACCTTGTCTCTCAATTATAGAAAGCCATTTATAATTTTTCTTTATTTCATCATATTTATATAATTAGTTTATAAGGAAGTGAATCCATGCAAAGTCAAAGGAACCAAATCAAGACAAAATTGGGGAAACACCAAACCTTGTGATCCTGAAACAAATTTTTAAAATAATATTTTAGTAAAGTTTGTTTTATATCTCCTTTGATATTTAATTCAAACAGTTTTTATTTTTCAAAAGGATTATTTTAAGCATCTTATTATTGTTTTTTACAATCACTGAATTAGTATAGCCTCTCACACTAACATTTATCTTAAAATAAATAAAGAGGGCCAAATCTCACCTGTTATAAAAAATAAAATAAATAAAAGGATACATATATTTTTGCTTTTATTTTTTTAAATGTTATACATATCTCTCAACTAAGTTTTTTTTAATCTAATAAAAATCAAATATTCATTTGAGTGACTAATATTTTCAACAAATATTATTTAGAAGAAGATATATCTAAATATTAAATCTCTAATTACGACATTGCCAATCAAATACACTATAAGATGTTCCCAAAATCATCAATAATACAATATCTGTCCAAATCAGTTTCATTATCAGACATTTTTTATCTTCTCACTTCACATACTTTATCTTTGTCAATCATTATCCAGGAACAAATTAAACATAAAATAATCAATATTTTAAAGAAATTGAAAACAGCATCTTGTTTTTTTTAAAAATTTAAAACAACAGTGACCATGAAACTAAACAATATACAACTTGAAATCAAATTTACCTTGAGAAACTTACTCTACTAAAAATTCTCATATTACATGGGAATTTTCTTACAAATTTGTTAAAAAAATTTGCAAGAAAAAAATTTTTTCTATTATTTTTCTAAAAATTTTAATTGGCAGATAATTTCTTCATGAATAATTATTTTCTACAAAATTATAAAATTTACAAGTATTTTCTACAAAATTTGTTACAAAAAGTGTTTTATACAAAAAAATTGGTAAAAATTTTCTGCAACTCTTTTTTCATAACAAAATTTATAAATATTTCCTAAAACAAATTTCAAAACAAAATTGACCAGAAAATATAAATTTTTTTAGTAGTACTAAATACATTTTACTCATTATTTTTATATTGGTTAGGACTATTAATTAGTGGAAAAGAAAGATCACAGGTGAATTAGCAACTAATTCACAAAGAACTTTAAGTGGCCCCCATTAGGGTTAGGGCACAGACATGAATGTTAATTTAAATGAAGTTAAATAAAGACAAAGAAAACACCACCAGACATGAAAGGAATCTTCTGGTACTTTTATTTATTTTTTTATATGATAACGGTATTTTTTTTATTCTTTTTTGAATGAGTTGTGATCTTAAAGAAATAAACAAGGGTATGAAGAAGCAAAGAGGTTATTGTTTCTGGTGATGTATAATTTTTGATAGGGAAGTAGACGTAGGATCCACCATTTCCATGACAGGGAATCTTAAAAATGATATACCAACAAACAATCTTTCATTTTCTTCTTCATTTTTTAACCTAAATTTTTTCCCTCTCTTTAATGGGATGCTTCCTGCATAACCACTATACCAAACAACACTATACTACGGCCTCTATTATACCTACTCAATTTTGTGAGAGAAACTTAGCAATGAAAAAATCTTTACAAAAAACAAAGTATATAAGTTAGAGATTATTTGTATTAATATGTGTTGCATTAAATATTACGAGGTAGAGTTTGTTGTGATAATAATTTTATATATCACTTGCGGTTTATCAAAATTTAGTTGTATACAAAATTCTTCACAAATACAACTATTTATATCTATAATAATATATAAAGAGATTCTCTCTTTTGTGTCCACATTTCAAAATACTAATTTTACCTTTTAAGATAAAATTTTTATTAAATTTTTGAAAATTGACCATTACTTTTACAAGTCTTTTATAAAACGGTCTATATGTACTTTTTTATTTATTTATCAACGGTTATTTTCTCATCTTTTCTTATTAATTTCACTTTAATTTTAATTTTTAATAAATATAATTTTATTTTATATATTAACTTAATAACATTACAATATCATTATCTACTAATATAATATCACGCATATTAAAAAATGCGTACACACAGATACGATAGAATCTGTTTTTACGCTAGTTGTCATATAAAGGGAGTTTCTTAAAAATTCTTGAGGGATAAAATCATCCAAAATTGTAATATATATATATATATATACCTTCACCAATATCGTTGTCAGTCAAACTTCAAGACCTGTCATAATAATAAAATAAATTGGATTTCTTCAACTACATAGAAATGACAACCAATTTATTAGGTCATTTTACTATTTTAATCTGCAGTTTAAAGAATGAGATTCAAATCATGCATAATTGATCCAAATATCTGTGTAGAGAGTCCGAGTATACAAAAAATAATTGTCAAAATAGAAGGAAGAAATAGAGAAATTAGTTTTTAAAATTCTATGTTCTTAAAATTATTATTTATTTAGTTCTTAATAAAGAGTGTTATTAATTATTATTATTATTATTATGCAATGCAATAAATCGACTTACCATTTTTTGCCTTAAGGCCCAACTAGCCCATTTCAATGTCTTAGGCCGAAAACCTTCAACATATTTTTGTTTTTCTGTATATGTTTGGTATATTTAATTGGGCCTAGTTTACAGTAGGCCCAAGACATGGAGTGATTTGCCAAAACATTGCGATGGTTCAATTAAAGGCAAAATAAAAATTTAATACTTTCTTTTTCAGAAAATAAAACATAATATATTAATTCAAAATTAATATCTTACGATTGATTTTAGTTTTTTAAAAAAATTTAACCAATATATTTATTTTTGAGATCAATCATTGAAGTTGGTTTGACCTCATCTAATCAACAAGGTCTTCCCTTCAAACACAACCATTATCAATAATAGCAAGGTTATTACTTTGTATACATAAACATAGCTAACTCAGTACACACTTTCAAAAGTTCATCACCATTAACATTAACCATAACAACATCATGAGTTTGTGATAAGTTATGGTCATGGAATGGGATAAATAACCACTTTTCCTGTGGCTCTTGAAGTTTCTAAATAGGAAATGGCTTCAATAAGCTGAGAAAAAGGCAATGGAGTCTTGGGATCAAGTATAGGCTTCACTTGACCACTCTCAAAGTAAGGTCTCAGTTTCTCTAAGTTTGATCCTTTTGAAGTTAGTGCAAAAAAGATTGCTTGTGGATATCCAGGTGGCACTATTGTCACAACTTTTCCACCTTCTTTAATGGCCTTAAAGGCTCTATCAGTTTGCCCTGTAATATATACACAAGTTTTTAGTTTTTGGTAAGCAATTAGGGTTCATGAGAACCAATAAAGATAACATTCATTGGTTCAAAAGTCTCACCTACTGCATCATACACCAGATCATATTTTTCTGGAAGATCTTCAAAGTTGTACTTTGTGTAGTCAATAGCAAAATCAACTCCTATCTCCCTCAGAAGTTCAAGTTTGCCTGTGCTTGCAGTTGCTGCTATCTTAGATGCCTTATAAACATGTTTGGCAAGCTGCAAAACCAAAACAAACACATAGCAATTCACCATCTTAGAAAAGATGATCAGATAAGTTTTTGGACACAGATTAATCATATCATAAAGTAATAGATATTTTACATTAATATCACAATAATGAAAAAATAAGAGTTAAATATATTTTTAATCTTTAAATTTAGATATGAAATTGAAATTTGTTATCATTTTAAATTTTGATATATTTTGATTTCTAATCTTAAAAATTGAATAAATGTTAGTTATTTTAGTCCAATGATATTAACTTTTTTTACGTGTTAAGGGGTTTTAATCTGACATTTCAGTTATAAAACGTGTCAAATAATGTAAACAACTCAAATACTAACTAGAAATATTATTTCGCATCTCAAAACAAGGTTTACGCAATTAGATTAGAAAAATTATATCTATTCATGTTTAAAGTTTGATCAATCTGTATCAAAGTTTGAGATATAAACGTAAAAATAAGGGTTAAATTTGTTATTGTTCTAAATTTTGATTTATTTTAATTCCTAAACTTAGTAATTAAATGAATATTAATCATTTTAATTCAATAATACTAACTTTTTTTACATATTAAAGAAGATTTTAGTTTGACATTTGAATTAGAATGTATCAAATAAGATTTAATTCAAATGTCAATAAAAAAAATCATTTCACATGTAAAAAAATATTGAGTTAGAAGATTATATATATATATATATATATATATATATATATATATATATATTTTTTTTTTTGTTTGAGATCCGATCTGAATCAAAAGTTGAGACAAAAATAAATTCCAAATTTTCTTATGAATTTAGAGAGTAAAAATATATTTATTCTAAAATCCTTTTAAACAAAATTTGGATGTGATTTTTTGGCAGCAAAAATATATGTTAAGATGTACCTGAATGGCATAGCTTCCAACTCCACCAGCTCCTCCCAAAACAAGAACAGATTTGCCAGCAGAAAACTGGGCATGCTCAAAACCTTCAAGAGCAGTCTCAAGTGCCAAAGGAATGCTAGCAGCTTCAATGAAGCTTAGATTGGAAGGTTTATGAGCCAATAGTTTCTCTTCTGCAACAGTATACTCTGACAAAGTGCCAAGAATCTTGAGATTCGACAACCCTTCCTCGTTGATGTCACCATATACTTCATCTCCAACCTTAAATTTCCTTACTTCTCCTCCCACTTTCACCACTGTGCCAGCAACATCAAAACCAGGCACAATCTTCTCACACCATTAACAAAGTTTTAGACATTGAAAGTTTTAGAATGTTTTATAAGGAGGAATGAAATGAAATATCAGAAAAGAAAAAGTGGAGGTGTGTGTACATACAGGTAGATAAGGGTCAGTATCCTTGAACTCCCCATGCATCCTCTTGTAATCAACTGGATTAAGGGATACTGCTATGACCTTGATGAGAACTTGATCATGTTTGAGTTGTGGTAAGGGCCAATTAGGATCAAACTTTAGAACATCAGAAGGTCTACCATGTTCAGAGTAGTACCAAGCTTTTGTGTGGGTTGGAATAGTAGAATCAGTGCTTGATTCAGCTTCTGCCATGATAGATCTTTGTTTGTAGTGATTAGCAAGAGATTAGGGAGAGATTAAGAGAATAAGGAGTTATGAAGATGAAGAGCACAGAGGCAAAATTTATAGGTCCTAATTTGATGGAAAATTAGAATCTCATATCATATATAGAATATTCATGCATATTCTGGTTAGAGAATTTGTATTCTTGTATTTGAAATTTTTGTGATTTTCTTTAAACTAGTTTCGTATTTGGGTAGCTCTCTACTTAAAAATTAGTGCAGGACAAGGATGATATTTTTCGTTTGGAAAAAAAGAAGAAAGAATAAAACTCTATACTTTTTTCAATGAACAAGCATTCATTTTTAGCACTTAGTAATTGAATAACATATATATGAAAAGCTTTATGTTGGATGATCATATTTTAGTTAATTTAAAATATATAGCAGCCGGACAAAAAGGTATCTTAATTGTTTAGTGCCCATCAATTACCTACCCATTTTTTTAATATGATAATAGTGATATTAGCCTCCACATTATTTAATACGTGATTTGTTATAGGAACATGATATTATAGGCAGCGATTTTTTTGAGTGAAAAAGTGATATTTAAAAGTAAGTAAAAGTATTTTGACCTCGTTTGATGTGAGTTTAGGCTTACTTAAGTGGGACAGTAATTTGTTTCATAAGACGCATTTGGACGGGTTTGTTCGAAGTCTTACGTCGACTAGAGATAAAACCAAATTACAATATATAAGTGGATGCAATCCTCACCTTACAAGCAAGTTTTGTGGGGTTGAGTTAGGTTTAAAGTGCCTAACATGGTATCACAGCCAAGTTAGAGGCTATCCTAGCGAGCTTTCTTGGACATTTGGTTTCACCCGCGTGAGGGGGTGTGTTGGAAGTCCCACATCGACTAGAGATAAGACCAATTCACGATATATAATTGGGTGCAATCCTTACTTTACAAACCGGTTTTTTGAAGAATGGCTTAAGTGACATTTAGAAAATGAGCAGAAGATAATGAAACATTTCAAAGGTGAAAAGTTTTAATATTTCTTAATTATAGAGTTATGTATTTAGAGAAGTCCAACTAACAGAAGGTGATGCATATATTATTCATATAAGATTTTAACTCGATTAATACACAAATGGAGCAAATTACATGAAACATGGTAAAAGACAGACACAAACCTTAACTATAAGGAGTGCATAAACACAATACATTTATATCAATTGGGTATGGGATAAACAACCAGTTTTCCAATGGCTCTTGAAGTTTGTAAGTAGGAATAGGCTTCAGCAAGGTGAGAAAATGGCACTGGAGTCTTTGGATCAAGTAATGGCTTCACTTGACCATTCTCAAAGTAAGGTCTTAACTTGTCCAAAATGGAGCCTTTAGAAGTTAACACAAAGAAAATGGCTGGTGGAAGTCCAGGAGGTATTATTGTCACAGCTTTCCCACCTTCCTTCACTGCCTTCAGAGCTCTATCAGGTTCTCCTGTGTTTCATCTTTTCATCATCAAACAATGCTTTCATTCACAACACAATAGTGTCAAATAATTTCTGGTTTAAAGAACTGACCTATTGTGTCGTACACTACATCAAACTTTTCTGTTAAGTCTTCGATGTTCTCCTTTGTGTAATCTATTGCCCAATCAGCTCCCAACTTTCTTAGAAGTTCCAATTTTCCAGTGCTAGAAGTTGCTGCTATCTTTGATGCACCATAAAGATGCTTCGCAAGCTACAACAAAATATTTACATTGAAAAGATATGTTATGTGATCTCTATAATGTTAACCAAAGACAAGTACATTCAGACTTTTCAAAATTAACTAGCACAGAAATCAATTTTAAGCTCAATTCAATCTTATAAAACCTTTTCATGTTGCGATATGTATATTTTGAATGTAAAACTAAATATTAATGAATAATTTGATAGCAGTCTGATAACGAGTGGAAGAATAGACTTACAAACAATAATTTTCACTAAAATAGTTTTAATTCTTGACTCTGATACTATGTTAAAAGTAGATTTTAAACCTAACTTAACTTGATAAAACCGGACAGCCATAAATAGGTAGACGTAACAAGCCATTTATGTATTAGTGATAGAACGTAATCAAGATTCTTTTCCCAATCTTGTTCATTATAGTTGGTCACGAAGCTTCTTTATTATTGGTGTATGCATATTGAAAGTCACACATTGACTAGAAATAAGATAATTAAGTGAGGTACAAGCTTCACCTTACAAACCGGTTTTTTGGAGTTGAACTTAATACACATTTTTAACCATGAGAAGACTTACTATTTATATATTTGATTTAACATATAGATACATACCTGAATAACAAAGTGACCAACTCCACCAGCTCCTCCAACAACAAGAATAGATTTTCCAGCAGAAAACTCAGCACGTTCAAGGCCTTCATAAGCAGTTTCTAGTGCTGCAGGAATGGCAGCAGCTTCAATGAAGCTTAGATTTGGTGGCTTCAGAGCTAATAGCCTCTCTTCGGCAATGGTATACTCAGACAAAGTTCCAAGAGCCTTTAGGTTTGTTACTCCTTCCTCGTTGATATCACCATACACTTCATCACCAACCTTCAGTTTATGCACTTCTCTTCCCACACTCACCACCACACCAGCAACATCAAACCCAGGAACAGTCTTCTCAATAGCCACACAATTAAAAACAAAGTTATATTGTTTAGTATCCCAAACAATTAATCATGAAGAAACTGTAAGAGATTGAATGTGTATGCATAAGATTGAATGTTAAATGATGACTTACAGGTAAATGAGGGTCATAATCCTTGTACAAGCCGTTCATCCTCTTGTAATCAATGGGATTAAGGGATGCTGCAAGCACCTTGATGAGGACTTGATCATCTTTGAGTTGTGGTAATGGCCAATTATGATCCAATTTCAGAACATCTGGGCTACCATGTTCAGAGTAGTACCAAGCTTTTGTGTGGGTTGGGATAACAGGATCAGTGCTTGATGCATCTTCTGCCATGTTGGATGAATATATATAAACTAAGAAGAGGTAGTAATAATAATAAGGATTTAGATGAAGATGAAGAGCATGAAGGGATATATTTATAGGATCTGGTTTGAAGGAAAATCAGTATTAATTGGGATTTTTAATCATGTGAGACTTCAGTTTGATTTCCTCTTTGCATGTTTTTCATTTCTTAATCACCATGTGGGGTATCCTTTTCTCATGCATTCAAATTTTAGTCAAATAGACTTAGCTCTGTATTCTTTGAAATTTTCTTAAAGTAATAATTAGTTATCAATTATTACCAACATATATATATATATATATATATATATATATATATATATATATATTTTTTTTTTTTTTTTTTTTTTTCTGCACGTCATGCATGATGTGATTTTGCATTCAACTTTATTCATCCTCGTAATAAACTAAGCCCTAACTTTGAGTAGAATAGGTCAACTCTTCGTTGAATAAATTCTTTAAAGCAACAATTTTTGTTTATCGCTGCCATATATATGTTTCGTTCTACATGTCATGCATGATGTATACCATTTTTGTTTTGCAATCGACTTTTTTTAAGGGTTAATTGAATTATTCATATCATGTCACCAGTCAACGAGGGATTTAATCAGAGGAATATACTTTATATAATTTTATTTGTTTGTCTTGAGATTTTTTTATTTGTTTACTGATCAATGGCAGAGGATGGAGGAGACGAAAACGACAAAAACCATGAAGATAGTAGGGGTGAGAAAAAATATGTTATAGCATCGATCTAGCCAACACTTAGTATGTGATTTAACAAACGGAAAATTCTAAAAATCCTTAACTCATCTGTAAGTGGGGAGTGAACAATTATTATGTGGGGAGTAGTGTTGTAAATTATGGATTGCAATTGCATCTTTTAAAAAGATTTCAATATGGTTTTGTGATCACACAATGCATTCACTTACACATATTGTACATCATACAATTTCCATAACCTGAACAATGTATATTGACTAACGTGGGTGCTTTTGGTCCTTCAAAAATATAAATTAAGTCAAAGCTTAAATAAGTGGGGACTAAAGCATTAAAATCTGGGGAGTATTGTTGCAATTTCTACACTACAGTTGCAGATTTATAAAAACTGTCAACATATAAATGAACAACAGAGTTCCAAATTAATATTCAACCAAACTTCAACAACAACGATGTCATTCATGTGGGGATCCATTACAAAAAATCAGGAAATTCTTCCCCACCAAATCAGTTTTGCAAACTTCCATCAAAAACGAAAAAAAAAACAATTTCCCACCAAAGGTAACAACTTTACCAAAAAAAAAAGCATTCATCATCATCGAAGATGCTATGGAAATTTGTAATGGAAGCACAAATATCTTACAATGCAACGGTGTGGACGATGAAATCCTTCCCGTCGACGATTGTAGTTCGCAGTAGTCTCCGCAAACCCACACAGACCGCTGGAAAAGCACACCGAACTCACAATGCAATGGTCTGGATGAATGATATTGAATGGGAATAGTGGAAGTGGCCTCCGATGTGGACTATCAAATAGTTGTCGTCGAGCACTTCTAGTGACCGTTGTCTCTTGTTACCCACACAGAGGGCTCCAATGCTTTTTCCATTGTAGCACTTCGTTCCTTCTTTCTTTGTCTCCACCACTTCTCTCTCTCTCTCTCTTCCGCTTTCTCTCTCTTTCACTTTGTCTTAGCAAATCTCCCGCACGTGTAAGGGTTAGTTTTATTAAAGCATTTTACAATAAAAAAATTTAAAACTCCCTTGCCACGTCAATATTATAAAGAACGAGTCAAAAAAATTTGTTGAAATATCATTTCTGTTTAACAAAATATGTTATACTGCGTAATTATGTAAATTGAAAAAAAAGAGGGGGGGCCGGGAATTTAACAAAATAACAAAAAGGGCGTGTGAAAATGAAGACCCAAGATGGATTATTGGGCTCGGGGTTCACGCACTGGAACCAGATGGGCCTCTGTTCATCTTCGCAGTGAAGCAGAGATTCATACTGCCACCACAAGACTTATTTAAATTGAAGCGATTTTAAAATATTGTGTTTTCTAACTCAACAAAATTAGTTTATTTATTTTTATTTAAAAAAAGTTTATTTTAAAAATTATTTATGCAAAAATTATAATTGAAGTATATAGTTATTTTTATTTAACTTTTAATGAAAAACATAACCAACCGTTTCTTTTAAAATGTCATTTTGATAAAAAAAGAGTACTAATTTTAGTTTTTATGTAATAATGAGTATATATCTGTTGTGTATCTTTTTTTATTATTAGTTTTTTTTATCATTATTATTATATATTTAAATTTTTTATTTATAAATATAAATACAACTCGTCAGTATGTGATTTTTTTTTTAATTTAGGAGTTTTTAATACAAAAAGTCATAACGGACCTATTTCATAAGAAAAGGTATTTAGTATTTTTTTCATTGATTAATCATATTGCGAAGTAATTACTTATTTGGTAGAAGTTAATATGTTAGCATTTTTTTTAGGTTAATTAAAGTGACTTTTTAAGGAATTTTTTAATTAAAGTGATCTATATTCACCATATGGGTTAAATCCTAAGTTTTGTATCTACCTAGTTGACAGAATAGTTTCAGTCGATAACACTAATCCCACTGTTACAATTAAGAGGATAGAAAATAGAAGTAACATTGAAGCTAGTGACATGATTTTCAATAAAATAATGGTGTATTTATTGTATCGAAGTGGATTTATTGTATTGATATTGATGATCCAAATTGATATATACAAGAGCTTCCTTATACAAATTAACGTACTCACATGTGCTATAGTATGTATATATAAATATAGATAATATTATATTATAAGTAATCATAATATAATATTATTAAGTTAATATATAAAATAAAATTATATTTATTAAATAAAATAAAATATATAAAGAAAAGTGAGAGTATAATTATTGATAAATAGAAAAAAAAGAGAGAAAAACATATATAGACGATTTTATAAAAAAGTTTATAAAAATAATGGTCAATTTTCAAAATTTTTATAAATAGTTATATTTTAAAAGGTAAAATTAGTATTTTGAAATGTGGACAAAAAAAGGGAATCCTCTTTATATGTTACTACAGATAACCTACTTAAAATTGTACACTTCAAGATAATGTAATAAAATAATAAAATAATAGAATTAAAATAATAAAATTATATTATTATCAATTTTTGTTATGATTTAATACCATTGAATAATTTGTCAACGTTAGAATTATTTGATATATTTTTAGTTAATAATAATTTAAGTAATAATATGCAAATTACTATTTATAGGAAAATGTATTTAAAATTTATTCTTACAAATTCCTTTTACTAATTTTAATTTTACTTTTTATTTTATTTTTTAAAATCATAAATAACAAATTTTATTTTATTTTAATATAATTTTCACTACATGTTTAAATTTATATCATATTTCTCTATAAAGATAATTTGGTAATCATCTATTTTTATAAATTAAAACATTTTTTTAATCTATCAAACATACACATCATTAAGAAACTCCCACAAACTTTTTCTTCAGATCCCTTCATCCATCTTTTCAAATCCCTTAATCCAAACAACATTACAATATCCTCTCCATTTTCTCAAATTCATTTACTCACTCTACTCCCCTCCCAAACTTTTTTAATTTCTTTTTGCTTTTTCAATTTTTTAAATTATATGTGTTTAAATTTTTTTAATTTATATGTATCGTTTAAATTAGGTAGTAGTATATTGAAAAATTAACAAAAATTAAATTAAGTATTTTTTTTATTTCTTTTATAAAGTACAATATTTAATGTTAATAAATAGTAAAACATAAAATTAAATATAATAAAAAAAATTATTAAGATAATTTTCATTTTTTTCCCGTAATCTTTTGAGTTTTTCATATTTTGTACTCATCTCTCACCTTTATCTAATTTCTTTTGTTATCGAAGAAAAAAACAAGTTAAATAGAGACTCATTTGTTGGTAGGGGGAGCTACTTCACCTATAAATGAAGAATGGTTTTGATGATGTTTCTGGATTAAAATAGATAATAGTTTTGGTCTAGTTAGGTTGTGCATTAGGCTAATAGTTTGTCTTTATCATATGTAAATCAAGCATGCACCAGGTTGTGAATTAGGCCTGCATTGTGCTGAAATGGACCATTACACTCTTGCTTGTGCAAACATGAATGGTTAGTTGTTTAACTAATGGATTAGCTGTGAGTATTGCACTAAGGCAGTGAAAATACACTCACGATAATCGATTAGGTAAATTGCTAATCCATTAATGACAGCAGAGAAGTCTGTATAAAAGCTGTTTTTAAAATCTGTTTTAAGCCTAGAGAAAAATTGATAGATCACAGAGATTCTTTCTGAAAGACAGCCTTCTAAGAAACACAAAGATATTGAGCCTTTTGGAAGATCATTCAAGTGCAGATCCAAGAAGATTGATAGTTGATTCTACCATGATGGGTCTTGCTTAAATCAAGGAGCATATTGTTAAATCTGCACAACATAGATGTATTCGTTTCTTGATTCTGTTTATTATATTTCTGATTACAGTTACTTCTTTGTGTGAAGTGTAGGTCTAGGTGCAATTGCGTGGATGCATTGCTCCTAGGGGGAGTTCTTGATTGGTAAATCAAGTTCTTGGGTTTTTAGGGTCTAGAATTATATAGGTGTTCTTGTAATTCTTGGATCCTATCCGTGTTAGTGGAATCCTCCTAAGTGAGTTACTTAAGAGAAGACTAGATGTAGATTGATCTTGAATCGAACCAATATAAATTGTTGTGTATTGCTTCTTTCTCTTCTCTCACAATCTTTCTTGATTAAGTTAAAGCAGTCCATTAACCCAGAATTGTGAAATTGATTAATTGAGGTTTAAAACTTAAAGACTTCGTCAAGATTTACCTTAAACCAAAGAAAATATCATTAATCAATTCAGATCCCTTCTTGGTTAAGATAATTAGACAGATCTAGTTTTAACAATTGTTATTTTTGACTCCATTTTTTTATATCTTTTCTTCCATTTTTAAAGAAAAAAAAAAGTAACTTTCTCTTGTCTCACTTGGTAGTAAAATATTTGTTTAATATTTAGCACTATTTTTTATCTCATGACATTTTGTATATTATTTTTTATGAATATAGAAGAGTAAGTAATGTATTATGTGACTTTTTATAGACAATTTTTGGTGGACTTGATTATTATAATTTTTTGTAGTAGTTATGTTTCTCAATTTTTGATTAGATTATGATAAATTATATTTTAGTCTTAAACTTGTTTTTCAAATAAGTATATTGATGAAAAACAAAAGAATAAATTTATTTTTAAAAATTGATAAAAGAAAAGTGAAGATCAAAACATGACAATATCATTGCTTATAACAATAAAATGAAACGCTGTTATGACTTTTAACAAAAATAGTTGAAAAATTTAGTTATTATTAAATTATTTGATAAGTTTAAGAATATGAAAAATTGATAGAGAGTCTTTTAGATGTGTAATTTCTTTATAATTATAATTATATTAAATTATGTATTTATTTTATTGAAAAAATAATAATAATATTAAATATATAAATTTTAAATATATTATTTTGACTCTTTTAGTAAGCCTAAGTTAATTATTTGAAAAAGTTATATATAAACGATCCTCAATGCTTATTTTCTCTCTGCCAATCCTGATCAAATCAGCAAAGTTTTCCATCAATGAATGTTCAGTTTAGAGGAATAGTATCATTAGTTAGGATAATAGATGATTTAATTCAACTAATAAATTATTTAATTTGAACAAAATATTTCAAAATTATAAATTTTAATAATTTAAAAAAAATCTATAATTCACTTACTTCAATTCAATATAATGAAAAGAGAGTTGGATTTAATTGAGTGTAATAAAAAAAAAATACCAGATTCCATTAAATCTAATTTTTATGGAGTTGAATGATAGATTTATTTAGGTTAAAATACTCCATTAATTTTCGTTTTTATTGCAGAATTTTAATTTAGTCATCGTATTTTTATTAGTCTCAATTAGATCCTATTTTTGTAAATTAGTATCAATTAAGTCTTTTCCGTTAGTAGATATCTAACCCCACCCCACCTACCATATTCAATCTTAAGAGAAGTTAACAAGATAGTTGAACATCACATCATAAAACTTGCAAACAAAATAATCTATGAAACTTGAATTTGACGATAATGATTAAAAGATGAGTTCATCTTTTTTGTGGTCTTTTATGCTCAAGGGATGGGATGTATCACCACTTTTCCAATGGCTCTGTTAGTCTTCAAATATGCAAATGCCTCCACAGCCTGAGAAAACGAAAATGGACTCTTAGGATCCAATATTGGCTTCACCTTCCCACTCTCCAAATAAGGTTCTAGTTTCTCCAACACAGTTCCATCCGAAATGCGCATTACGAAGATAGCAGAAGAACTTCCACGTGCTGCTACTGTCACAAATTTTCCACCTTCCTTGACAGCCTTCGATGCTCTATCGATCTCACTCTGCCCTGATTTTGGAATCAATCGTACACAACAACTTTACAATAATGTCACTGCACAAAATCTGACACACATACGATAATTTATACAACATTGTTTTTTTTATCTATCTGTGTATTGTTGCAGCATATTCATTGTACACGACAAAAACATAGGTTCAGAGTTTCAATGTCTCACCTACTGTATCGAACACCACGTCAAACTTTTCTTCCAGTTCTTCAAGCTGCCCCTTTGTATAATCAATGGCTAAGTCTGCTCCCAAGTTCCTTAACAAATCCAGTTTCCCAGTACTCGCTGTGGCTGCAACCTTTGATGCCCCAAAAACCTGCTTCGCTAGCTGCATCATCAAACACATATATTAGAATACCCAATTACTCTGTTTGATTAAAAATGTTTTTACTAACCAAAGATGATTAAATATAGTATATGAAACCTGAATAACAAGGGATCCAACTCCACCAGCACCTCCAAGAACAAGAATAGATTTGCCAGCAGAAAACTCAATTCTTTCAAGTCCTTGATAAGCAGTGATGATGGCTAAAGGAAGGGATGCAGCTTCAGCAAAGCTCAAATTGGAAGGTTTGTGAGCCAATACTTTTTCTTCAACAGCAG
>Ga0214545_1000390_pt1 | contig 67710 bp, 33 predicted proteins | sample CNSS4metaG_FD_160064 | JGI IMG/M metagenome (GOLD analysis project Ga0214545, IMG submission 160064) | Root nodule microbial communities from cowpea collected in UCLA plant growth center, Los Angeles, California, USA - CNSS4 | ecosystem: Host-associated > Plants > Roots > Nodule | place: USA...
ATAATAGTAACTATTTTAGTAACCAATAATTTTTTTACTTTGTAAACTTGTATATAAATTAGTAATTATAGTAACTAACAACTTTTGGTCACTAAAATTGGTTACTAATGAAGCATTTTCTTGTAGTGCTTCCACCACACGCACTGTCAAACTGGTAAACTACGCTAGAATATTTCTCACCAGACTTTCTTTTATATTGATTTTATAATAATAATTCTTGTATAAAATAATTAAGTTAAATAGGTTCTTTTTTGTGATGATTTTTTTAATTTTATTCTATTATTTTAAACATATTTAATTTGACTTTTTTATTTAAAAATAAATTATGTCAGGCGACATTTATGCCAATTAGTCAATTTAACTAATTACATATTATTCATTATTATGTTATATATCAATCAGTCATTATTGCAATATTGTTATTTGAAAAAAGAATTTATATAAATTCATAAGTTAACCTACATTAAAAATATTTAAAATCGTGATACGAAATTTAAAAATTATCATAATATTAAATAAAATAAAAAATATTTAATCGCATAATTATTAATGAAGAAATTAATTCAAAAACTAATGTTAAAAAAATATGTAATAAAATTAAGATAATTTAGATAATGATAAATTTGAAAAATATATAAAAAGAATATAATACTATCAAAGCTCGAATAATAAAGATAGACATAACTTAGGATATAATATATCTTTTTTTCAAGAGAAAAATATATCAAGACCAATAACAAGATATTTAGAAGAAATATCTCGATGAAACAAAGTTAATATTGATAAAATTTGACTAATTCTAGATCAATTTTTCATTTTATTAGACATGAAAGATGTTCTATATAAACTACATATTTTAAAATTTAAGGAGCATTTTCTTGGAATTAAAATACAAATTGTAAATAAAATTTTTCTAATCTCTAAATACATACTGTATTTTAATCTCATTCATTTTTTATTCTTCTTTTGGATTTACTTTTTCCTTTAATTAAATATTTTTATGTAAATATTAGTGTAATAATAAATTGTTAGATTATGATACTTTGATAAAACTTTTTTTTGACAAAATTTGTTTTTTAACACACATCAAACTTTTTTTCCTCTCTTTTTAAATTATATTAAATCTTTCTTTCATTCGTTAAAATACTATTACGTGTACATTATCAAAAGTTTATCATCACTGTTCTATACACAAATCATAAATTAAAAGCTGAAAAGTGATTATATCTAAAGAAGTTATAATCATGACTTGTTATTGAACGGAAATTACTTTTGTTAAACAAAATAATTTAATACATTTTCTAATTGAAATAGTAAAATAATACATTTCTATAATTTAAAATAATTATTTTTGTGACGAGTTTAGATAACTGATTTAGAAAATTAAATACGTTTATGTCAAATGACGTTTAGTTTTAGTCCTTTTTTTTCACGGGTAATTTTTTATTTTCATTTTTTCCAAATATTGTAGTCGTTATTGTTGTTTCTGACATTTATTTCATAATATATAATGATATTTTTTTTTTATGAAATGTAAAATACTGTAGTCGTTAAACAAATTTTTGTTTAAACATTTGTTTGTGAAGAAATATAAGGGAACAAAATGAAATAAACACTCTTATAAACTAAACTACCCTACGTACATAAAAGAATTACAGTAAATTAATTTATTTATAAACTAATTTTAGTATATAAAGAAGTTAATTCTAATTATTTTTCTTCTATTTAAAATAGTTATGAAAAAACTCGTTCAAGCCATCTTATCATCTAATCTTCACAAGTTTGAAAGGAATAAGAGAAATCACTCCTTTCCCATGGTCTCCTAACATTTTCAAGTGAACAACTTCATATTTTATATATTGAGGTCACTCTATCTTTTAAGTGTACAATAAATGTTAAAGTGTTGTAAAAGCTTATGAAAACACGAACTGGATGGATTTTTTGATACGTGTAGATTTACTATCCTGCCTTTAAGGACTTATTTGTGGTATATCGTGCAAGGTTCCCAAGATATAACAAGAACTTTTCATATTTTTCAAGGATTTCGAAACTAGCAAATAACTCTAAATAGAATAAATAATTAAACCCGTGATAATAAAGGAAAAGGAGGAAGGAAAAGAGAATGAGAGAAAAAGGTGAGAGAGATTGAAACACACTTGAAGATGATTTTGGATGGGCATAAGACAACCTATTTATAGGTGATGGATGGGGTTAGAAACCCATCACTCGTAGCCAAAAAACTCAAGCAAAAAAATAACATAACTAAGTTAGATGGAAAAGATCTCGAAGGCCTACACGTGCGGAAGAGGAAACAAAAAGTTTTGTTGATGAAGTCCACCTTTTGCAGATTGAAGAGTTGTTAAAGCTCCATATGTCCACAACAACATCACACTCTGATTTCTATGTGTGATTCCAGGTGAGGCTACAACCACAAGACGCCTTTTGCAATATTATAAAACACTTTATACAAAAATCGCCCACATATTGTAAAAGGTAAGAGATAGAAAGAAAGAAGAAGAAAATCTTGGGTCTCACATAGGATGTAAAGCATTAAAGCTGGTATAGCAAGCTATATGAAGCAGTCCTAGACCGAGAAAGTTAACACAGTGTAGTTGGTATAGCGAACTATATGAACCAAAACACTTAATGTCTGTTAATAGTTATCAATCATAATACACCCCCACAATCCTTGTTGTTATCGTTGTGTTGCACTTACTAGGTCATGTGTGTGCCCGGTATTCATGAGTGCTCTAGAGATCATGCCAAGATCTCATGCAAGCGGCCTCACTCAACACTTATATAGGTGATTTCATCAAGTGTATGTTGCAAATCATACACCACCCATTTCTTACTCTACGTTTGCACTAATGTGCATGATGGCCCAGTTTTCCACATACGATGCAATTTCCCATCTTTTTAAAAGTTGGGTTGTCTTCTACCATATTTGCTTTTACAAATAAACCTTTGGCCCTTGTAGTAACACACTCCTTCTTGTTGGTAGCTTCAATTATGATGTGTGTAATGTGAGTTCTGGAAGCGACATTTACTTATGCTTGTGTTTTAGTTGTTGTTTATAGTCGGTCCATGATGATGGTATTTTCTCGATCAGAAGCTCTAAGATGAACTCATCCGGTAGAATTATGTTCTGTGCTTTGATATCTTCAAGCAACTTATGGTACTCATTAATTTGGATCTTTATGTACTTACCTTCAATCATCTCCCAACGGTAGTAGTTCCCTATTACGAATCTTTATCTTACGACATATTCGACAATGTATTTTAGAATCAACAAATCTCAAATGTCTTCCACTTCCTTATAGGAACAATACACATCGAACAAGTCATTAGACAAGGCACTAAGTAAGGTATGTCGGCATACATTGTTTGCATAAATCAAGTCTTCAACTTGTTTTGAAGTTATAGTGGAGTCAGGTTTTGAATATGTGAGTGCAAAAGCAACTTCATACATCTCTAAGAGGCTAATAACACGTTCTTGTCATCACTAGAAGTTCTGACTGAAAAAGACATCAATTTTTTAGACTTCTAGAAATGTATTTGCAAAGATTGTTTGAGTTCTGAAAACAATGTTCTGATGCTCAGAATTTGTGTTGTTGTTGTTGATATCAGCTATAAGTCCTTAAGATTGTTGTTAAAACTGACGAAAACATAAATTAGATGGACTTTTTGAGACGTGTATATTCACTGCCCTTAAGGACTTATCCGTAGTGTGTCGCTCAAGACCCCTAAGATACAATAGGAACTTCTTAAATTTTTTGAGAATCTCAGAACTAACAAAGAACTCTAAAAATAGTAAATAATTAAACTCAGGATAATAAAGGAAAATGAGGAGGAACAAGAGAATGAAAGAAAAAGGTGAGAAAGATTGATACACACTTGAAGATGATTTTGGAGAGGCATAAGAACACCTATTTATAGGTGATGGATGGGGTTAAAATCCCATCACATGTAGCCAAAAAAACTCGAGCAGGAAAATAGTATAAATGAGTTAGGTGGAGAAGATCTTGGAGGCCTAAACATGCAGAAGATGAAACAAAAAGTTCTATTGATGAAGCCCACCTTTTGCGGATTGAAGAGTTATTAAAGCTTCACATGTCCACAAAAACATCATGTTGGTATCGTGCAGCGGAATGTTTAAGCGTTTGGACAAAAACCAAGAAGGGGTGAATTGGTTTTAAGTAGTAAAATTAATACTTTAAAATTTTTCCAAAATTTTATCAATTAAATCAAATATTAATTCCTTTAAACGTAATAGTAGATGAAATAAGGAGATAGAGAAGAAGATTGAACACAAGTGTTTATACTGGTTCAGATCAAAAGACCCTACGTTCAGTTGTTAATCTCTCAAAAACGAGATTAACTAAATCACTAACAAATATCAGATTTACAATCAAATAATAAAAGAGTAAGGAAAGAAAACACCTTTCTTGAACACACAAGAGATGAACACCTTTCTCTGAATCACATAGAGAACCTTGACCTTAGCTTTCCTAGCAACAACAGCATCACTCAATCTCCTAGAACACCTCTAAGGAAAAGTTATCGCTCTACCCACACTAGGTTTTTCAAAGCTTCTTTTGAGAACACTCAGAGAACTCTCTTGCAGTCACAACACTAGCACTCTAGCTTCTCAAAAAGGTTAGTGAGAAGTAACTCTGATGTTCCTTAAATAGGGGTTCCAAAAATTAGGTCAAAAATTGAACAGTCGCGCCCCACTAACCAGGATAATCGATTATCATTATCACTAGTGATAATCGATTATTCCAGTGTGTTTTATGAAAAACAAATTTTTGAACAGATAATCGATTATCAGAGGTGATAATCGATTATTCTAGTGTTTTCTTGAAAAAAATGCTTCACCTCAGGATAATCGATTATTCTAACTGATAATAGATTATCACTTTGATTTTTCGAGAAATACCAAAATTTTCTTTGTGCAATATTGATTATAACTATTCTAATTACACTTTACAAGATAGCTTTAAACATAACAACACATGTTCTTCATATTGACTTCCAGATGGCTTTCAGGCTTCTTTCATCATTATCAAAATCTTGCTTCAGTATTTAGACTTGTATTGCTTTTGCCAACACATCACACTTTGATTTCTCTGTGTGATTTCTAGGCATGTCAAAGCAAGTTAGGCCTACCGAGCTGGTCCGCTAGCCTACCAAAAAAAAGGTGGGTCGGGTTGGAGTTTCCAACCCGCCAACCCGTTGTGGCCCGACCCGCCTAGCCCGCCTAGCCCGACTACCTTTTATTTTATTTTATTATGTTTAAAAATTTTAAATAATTAAAATAAATAAATTTTATGTATTATATAAAATAATTTTTATATATAAAAAACTTTTATAAAAAAAATTGAAAAAAAATTAAAAAAAAAAGTGGTGGGCCAGCCCGTTGGTCCCTCCTTAGACAAGGCGGGTTGCAATATCCAACCCATTTTCTATTGGTGAGCTAGTCTGACCCGACCCGTTTTTGGCGGGCCAAGGAAGGAGCGGGCTAACCTGTTTTGCCACCCTTAGTGATTTCGGGTGAGGCTACAACATCAAGATGCCTTTTTGAATATTATAAAACACTCCATACAACACAAAGTAATCAACCTGACATATATAGGTCGACTTACCACAAGTTAGACTAAAATGGATCAGTTCAACCTGACTCACTTTGTAATGAGTCAAAAATGTCTCGACCCATCATGAATTGGTGAATTAGTGGTCTGACTCGTTTACAAAAGTTTTGCTTTTGTAATTTTTTTATATATTTATTAGAATATAATGAAAGTGAATTGACTTGATTATTTTTTGTAATAGTAGGATAAAAATGTTCACTTAACTCCAAATATTGTTATAAACATAGTAGTTAAAAATTAAAGTATCAACATATATAACTTAATAAAGAAATGAATTAAACATACAAACTATTCAAACATTATTAAAAGATATTTCAATATTTAACAAGATGAAATTGTGAACTCTTATAATTAAAACTAGTAACTAATTATAATAAAACCTTATAAAAAATGATAAAAAGTTAATAAAATGTTGTTGTTCGTCGACCATCTTTAACCCAACTCAAACATGTTTAGCACATGGATTAAGTGAACCAAATTTAATTCAATCCAGATTTAAAAATATTAAGATTTTTCAAACCCAATCAGAACCATGATGACTCATATTAAATCACAAATTAAAATTCAATTTGATATCTCTAAATGGAATCTATATGCTTGATTTTGGAAAGTTGTTATTCGAAAAAGTACTTGGTACAAAATCAGCCTTACATTTATAAAATATATGTGATTTTAAACTTTAAATTCCGTCATTTTACGTTGCCAAGGTTCAACCATGGAAGCTTAATTTCGATGGATGTTATGATTTTGATAACATCCACGCCTAATTGAATATTATAAGCCCAATACTCTTGTCTTATTATAATTTTTTTTACCTAACTTTTCTATATATCTCGTTAAACATAAAACTTTCGTAAGTCACGATAGTCGAGTGTTCGTGCAGTGAAAATTCTTGTTCATTGTTGTACTCATTGGTTGTTCTTTGTTAATGTGTTTTTTTTTTCTTCTGTTTCGTTAATTCTTTTTTGTTCCCACTGCATGAAGGAAAATTTTGAATTAGTTTATTTGTAAAAATGTTGGACTCTAAAATCAAAATAATGTTAAGATATGTCAATATGGAAGTTTTTAAATTGTTTATTGAATTTTTGGGTTAATAATATATTTACCTTTAGAAATGCATTTTAAATTATACTGTAACACCCCATTTAATTAATAAGGTTAATTAAAGGGATGTCACGTAGGACCGTATTAGAAGTAAGGTTCTGGAGTATAGACACTATTCCTTACAATTTTCCAAGAGAAATTCGAATAGGAAAAAGGCACACCACAATGCTAATAACATAGTATAAAGATAACTCAATGGTAATCAGAAATAAAGCCCAAAGACAAAAAATACATGGGCCATAGCCCTAAGGAAAATCCCAAACAAACGGAAATCCAATCCAAGTAGACTATGCAGCGGAACCTCCATCACCCTGATGATTACGGGGAGTTCTCACATCTGCTCACATCAACAATTTGATGATCATCGCAAAAAGAGAAAATCACACAACAGAACATACACAAACAAGAGGGTAAGCTAGAGTAGAAAATCATTTTCCATACAGTTATATACAATTTCACAATTCAAGATGCATATGCCAACCAATCATGTTATGACTCTTCAAACAATACACTAAGACTCAGACACGACTCATCCGGATACATATAATTCAATCGAATTTAGTGGATGCTTGCACTTGTGGTGGATTTCTCTGCTCACCCCCGAGCTGCTCACCCCCGAGCTAAGTGTTACAATGTCTCAATCCCCCCACACAAGGTTAGCCCTTAATGAGTTTCAGGCCTCCTACTACTCTCACCACAAGAGTCAGTCCACTCTATGTGAGACTAACTGACTCCTTAGAGCGTCGAGATGCAACCTTACCTTGAATCCTTACCAAATTATATAGATGGGGCACCACCATGAACTCCCACTAACAGGGGTCATGAAACTACGTCCCGACCACTGAAGCACGACCATGAGGTCTCACCTAGAGGCCCATGTAATTACGCACTGACCACAGACCAATCATACTCAATCAATCAAGTAATATTTATCATGCACATAATCTCATGCCAACCTTTATAACCCATCCTCATTCATATCCAATGTTGAATCCATACCAACTCATCCTTCCAAACCATGAATATAGAATTGTATTTCATATCAATACAATGCCACTTGGCCAACCAACCATCCCATATAAAATCACATGTTAAGATCATACCAAATTTATCATTTTCAACCCATGAGCCATATCATTAATGCATAATCATTCTCCTTATGCTTTTAAAAGTAATTGAATCAATCCACAAGTTAAAGTTAAAGTAAGGAATTAAAATTCTGCAACAATTCTCGCTTAAGCTAGACTCATCTCGCTTACGCTAGACTGGTCTTGATTAAGCTATAAATTCTCACTTAAGCTAGACTGATCTTGCTTAAGCTAAAATCCCTCGCTTAAGCTAAACTGACAAATTTTCACTGGTTTCAACATGTAAAAACATAAAATCCCAAAATGTAAAAACATAAAATCCCAAACAGCAAAAATTTAAGAAAACACAAGCACGTTGTATAAAACGTTGGCATCATATTTCATGCTTTAAAAGAGTAAACAAATCAATCATGGGAGCATACAAACATTTAACAACTGTCAATCTCACTCAAGCTAAGGAGTCTCTCGCTCAAGCGACAGGGGTCTCTCGCTCAAGCGAAAAACTTTCGCTTAAGCGAGATTGAAAATAGAGAGTACTTCGAGCTCTCGCTCAAGCTAGCCCATCTCGCTCAAGCGAGCACTTGAAACCAAAGGGGGCGAGTTACTGCCGTTCTCGCTTAGGCGAGAGCTCCTCGCTTAGGCGAGAGCTTCCCGTTTGGGCAAGAAATAGCTTGCTTAGGTGAGCATAACAGATCTCACATGCTCTCATGCATGCAAAGCCAAAAAAATTCATCCAGAAACAGTACACAAATTATTTTCACACCATCAAAAGCACATCAAATCATCAAGAGCACCCAACACAACCAAAACATGCACATTATTTATAAAAGCATGAAAAATCCCAGCTTCCCTCACCTGGACAGATGCTAGTGGAAAGCACAGGCACCTACAGTAACGAACCCAACAGCTCCAGGAGCATACTCAAGAGGTGGAGAAGAGAATGAGGTTGAGCTGACTTGAATCTGAATGTGCTTTGAACCCTAGTAGAGCATTGTTTGAGGGGAAAAGAGAAGAGGAGTAAGGTGACTGATTTTGCAAAGTGAGCAGAACATGAGAGGGTTAGGCTGGTTTAGGGGTTTTGGAATGCCCTATGGGCCAACCTTTGGCCCAACTGACTAAGAGAGACCCTAAAATTTTAGGACAGAATTAAAGTGGATCTTACATATATGGTTCATAACATATACGGATTAAAAATACATTTTAGATTATACAATCTAAAATATTGTATAATTAAAATATTTTTTAATTTTTTTCTCACTACAATAACATTATCACATTACATGCAGTTTTCGTAGCCTCCGTTAACATTATAACATTATTTAGTGTTTTTTTAACTACCCTCAATAATATAAGTTACCTACAATTTGTTAACTCCATAATATTACCCAATTAATTGAAGTATTATACTGACATTGAAGGAATATGATGAACAAAGTATGAGCACCAAGCAAGTATATAATATAATGTATGCATATAAGAAAATAGAAAGAGATTTTATAATTGAAATATAATATCAAATTAAATGAAGAAGTTCCTTGAGTGTGAAATGCATATTCATTTATATATATTGTATGCATATCAGAAAATAGAAAGAGATTTAATAATTGAAATGTTACATTAAATGAAATGAAGTTGCTTGAGTGTGACATGTATATTCATTTAGATATAGTGTATGCATATAATAAAATAGAAAAAGATTTAATAATTGAAATGTAACATTAAATGAAATTCATTGAGTGTGACATGAATATTCATTTAGATACAAGGTATGCATATCTGAAAATAGAAAAAAGATTTAATAATCGAAATGTAAGATCAAATGAAATGAAGTTCCTTGAGTGTGACATGTACATTCATTTGCATAGACCTAAGGACAGTTCAAGAGATGTCAAATATATTTTTTTTTTTGCACACAATCCAATTCAATGAAATTACTGTGCTTAACATAATATTAAAGATGGATAGTATAATTACAATCATAATTTTTTAAACATGCAACCTTTTATGTCCCTTTCACGTAGACAAGAATGTTAATACAACATACAAAAAGGCTCAGGAACAAATAATGCATGCTTGGAAACGCGTTATAAATTGTCCTTGTTCTCTTGTATATTCATTGTTAAACATGAGATTATTAATGTCAGTCTCACACAAACTTAGATGCCATGCATACAAACTGTCTATGAAAGAAATCCGTCATACTGCCAATAAGCCACTAAAGGAGCAATGAGAAGAAAAAAATGTAAGGCTTAATTTGTATGATCATAGGCATTGGCACAAACAGGGAATAGTGGTAAAGCTGGAGCAATGGGTTGCTTGTTCTTAGCCTTAAGTTTCCCATAAGGTCTAAATATTGTGATGATAACATTGTATCATGACTTTGACAATTGCTAAATGATCTTTGCCATGAATTCCTTTGCATAAATTAAATGAGGACAAGTCAAAAAGGTCACATTATAAAAAAAAAGTTTTCACATACATTATCAAATAAAGATTCACAGCTTCCATAAGAATGACAACCTGTAGAGGACACCAAATTGAGAAAGCATGCAGCTTTCCGAATCCTAAGCTCACAAGAAATTACTCAAATCAACAAAATGGAATCAGAATATTTTAGGAGTCAAATTATGCAGGCCTGAAAGGATTTATCAAGGAAACTAAACGGGGCTACTCATGGTTGAACAGCTGAATACTTCAATGAAAAAAACAGACAAATATGTTAAACTGAACAAAATTTGGTGACCAACCTAGGATCCTCATAGTCATGTCATGCAATATGGAGATTTCAAGTACTAGAGATGATTTCCCATAATAGACGACTATAGCCTGGATGTACCACAAAGAAGTAAGCAGTACTGGGAAATATTAAGAACCTTAGACCATACAAGCTTAATAGCCAATTCAATGAGACAACAGAACATTTCAAACAAAGAAGAAAGAAACAAGAAGTATTTTTAAATTTGAATACATACAGTTGAAGCCATGAAAATGTTGTCCAATTTGGTTATTGCAAAATATGTAGTTGCATTTTGGCCATTATAACTAAAGCAGTTTTGATTTGGTCATTAGAACAAATATGACCGTTGTTGAGTTGTTACAAAATATTCATTATGAGCCATGGGATTTTAACTCATCATCATCCCTCGTTCATATCTATAAATAGGTAGTCTTCTGCTCTCCTAAAACACACATTCTCAATTCTCTTGGCTCTCTTCTCTATCCTTTATTTTCTTCTGTTGTCCTAGTTTACTTCCTCTATAAAGAGGAGTATTTTCTTGTTAGCTCTGAGATCCTCGGGACAATCCGGGAAGTTCCTGTTGTATCTTGCGCAACACACTGCGGATAGGTCTTTAAGGGTAATGGATTTACACGCCTTAGGAAGTGTTGTTTTGTTTTTGGTTCGTCAATTTTTCAACAATCTTAAGGACTTAAACACTGACGATATGGAATTTGGAGAGAAGAAGGATTTTTTTCTTGTGTGTTTTGAATAAGTAGTCTTTCAAATGAAAGAACCATAAATAGTGTGGGAGTAGACTGAGAGCCAATCCTGACATGGTAAATGATGTAGTGGACCATTAGGAGGTATACATGAGTAGTTATTTGTATACTCCCTACTTACAAATGAGGACAAGCATGACCAGGTATTTGCTCATTTACCAATCTTAAATATTTATGAACGTGGGGATATATGTAATTTTACTCGATTATTTGGATTAAATTAAAAAAAATTGAGTGAATTTAACCTCTATTTTCAAAGGAAAAGAAAATAATTATTTGTGATGGGTTTTCACCTAATGATATTTAATATTTATAAAGAAGGTGCCATTATATATGTGTATATGATATGCTAATGATTGATATATATATATATATATATATATATATATATATATATATATATATATACAAACTAGGATAGTCTCTACAACTAGTTTCTAGAATTTAATTTTCAAATATAAGTTGGTTATAGGTGGAGCCAATGTGAATTTAGAAGATAGAATCATAAGTAAGGGTGATATTATTACTATCCAAAAGTATTCTTGAGAAACTTCTTAGGAAGTTTAGAAATTGTAAACGGGTGAAGATCCCTTATACTAATTCTGAATTAACAAAAAAATAGAGGATAATTATATTTCTCAACCTTAGTATGCCCAAATAATTGGGAGCTTACTACTTTTGAAGTAGGTTGACTGAGAAGATACACCTAATATTCCAATTAGGAATATTGAGATGCACTTATATGAGATACTTAAGAGATTAAATGAAATATGCCATTGAATATAGTGGATTTCTCATTGTACAAAAAGGGTACAGTGATGTTAATTGAATCTCTGGTTCAAACGAGACAAAATTCATTATTGGTAATAAATTCACATTTAGGGGTAATGTGATTTCATGGAGATCGGCCAGGCAAACAATTATTGTTAGATCAACAATGAAATATAAGTATGTTGTTCTTGAAATGGTTGATAATGAAGCTGATTAGTTGACGAACTTCTTAGCTAAAATTCCACTGGGAATGAAAATACATTGTGATTGCCAATGGGCAGTAGCTACTAAAGAGTGGAACAATAATTTCCATTGAGTATGTGAAGTCGAAATGGAATCTAGTAGATCCTTTGACAAAATCCTAGGATGAAATATGACTTTAGAAACATCAAGGGGAATGAAACTTAAGCCACTTGAAACCAACAAGTGATGGTAACCTAACCTTTGTGATTGGATATCCCATGAATAAGGGTTATATGGGTAAAAACAAGTCACTTGTTAGTTCTAATAGCACTAAATTGATTTTTAAATCAATCAATTATGTTCATTCCTATGGTGTGTGTGTGTGTGTGTGAAAGTTCTAAGACTACATTATTGAGAGGTTAAACTTTGTAATTAAAATTCTCTAAGGTGTAAGAATTTTAGCTTAAACAAAGTTTTAATGATTTTCATATCCCTTATGGGTGGTGTATGATTTGTAGCATACACTTGATGAAATCACCTATATGAGTGTCGAGTGGGGCTGCTTGTATGAGATATTGACATGATCTCTAGAGCACTCATGAATACCGGGCACATGCATGGCCTAGTAGCACAACACAGCGATAACAAAAGAATTGTGGTTCATATAGTTTGCTATACCAACTATAGTGTGTGTTAAGTTTCTTAATCTAAGATCGGTTCATATAGCTTGTTATACCAGCTCTAATGCATTACATCTTATAAAGACCTAGGATTTTCTTCTTTTCTTTTATTTCTTATATTTTGCAATATATGGGGATTTTTGTAAAATTTGGTTATTACAAAATATGCAGTTGTATTTTGGCCACTATAGCTAGAGCATTTTCGATTTGGTCATTATAACAAATATGACTGTTGTTGAGTTTTTACAGGATATTCATCATGAGCCATAAGATTTTAACCCATCATCATCCCTCATCCACACCTATAAATAGGTGGTCTTGTGCTCTCCTAAAACACACATTCTCAATTCTCTTGACTCTCTTCTCTCTCCTTTATTTTCTTTTGTTGTCCTGGTTTACTTCCTCTATAAAGATGAGTATTTTCTTGCTAGTTCTGAGATCCTCGAAACAATCCGGGAAGTTCCTATTGTATCCTGTAGGACTTGCACAACACACTGCAAATAAGTCCTTAAGGACAGTGAATCTACACGTCTCTGGAAGTGCTATTTTGTTTTTGGTTCATTAGTTTTCTAATAGAAAACACATAACATGCCAGAAAATTTAAGGAGGTCAATACCCCAGACATAACTTCTTTCTCATCATAAGCACTAGGAAGAAAAAGAAAACACAAAAAAAGGAAATGATATTTAGACACCAATTTTTAACTCATTTTTGACACCATCCATCGTGGAACTTTTTTCAATTGAAAATGTAATAAAAAAATTATCATTGTCTGGTGCACGTGTGGGGAAAAACATTGAAAGAGGGAAAAGTGTTATGCTTTTGCAAAGGCTCGAGAACTTCACCGTGAAACAACTTTTTTGTTTGGGCGAGAGAATGTTGCTTTTTGCAGAGGCTGGAGCGAAAATTATTTGTTGGTATCGCGCAACGAAATGTTTAGCGATTGGACAAAAACCAAGAGGGGTGTGAATTGGTTTTTAATATTAAAACATTTTCTAAAAATTTACCGATTAATTTAAATATTAATTCTTTTAAAGGCAATAGTAGATAAAATAAAGAGATAGAGAAGAAGCTTGAACACAAGTATTTATACTGGTTCAGATCAAAAGATCCTTTGTCTAGTTGTTAATTTCTTCAAATAAAGAAATTAACTTCAATCACTACCAAATATCATATTACAATCAAATAACAAGAATTGGGAAAGAAAACACCTCTCTTGAAAACACAAGAGATGAACACCTTTCTCTGAATCCCATAGAGAATCTTGACCTTAGCTTTCCTAGCAATAACAGTAGCACTCAATCTCCTAGAAACCCTCTTAGGAAAAGTTATCGCTCTACCCACACTAGGTTTTTCAAAGCTCTTTTGAGAACACTCAAAGAACTTTCTTTGCAGTCACAACACTAGCACTCTAACTTCACAAAAAGGTTAGTTCAAAGTAACTCTAATGTTCCTTAAATAGGGGTTTCAAAAATTAGGTCAAAAATTGAACAATCACGTTCAAACTGACATGGATAATCGATTATTATTGATAATCGATTATCTCAGTGTATTTTCTGAAAACAAAACTTTGAGCAGATAATCGATTATCTTGGACTGATAATCGATTATTCCAATGCTTTTTTGAAAAATTGAACTCAACTCGGGATAATCGATTATCCTAAGTGATAATCGATTATCACATTGATTTTTACAAAAACTGCAAGAGTTATGATCTGGCTGTTGATTCTAAGCTATTCTAAGCACTTTAAACATTTTACAAGATAGCTTTAAACATAAAACATTTGTCTTCATGTTGTCTTCCAGATGGCTTTTAGGTTTCTTTTATCATCATCAAAATCTTGCTTTAGCATTTTAACTTATTTTCTGCTTTTGCCAACAATCTCCCCCCTTTTGAAGATGATCAAAACAATATGTTTAAAGTATCTGCAATCAGAAATCTTACAAGTAGATTTGTTAGTAGCATTGTTTATTTAAACTTTTTCTCCCCTTGTTTTGATCATTAGAAAAAAGTTTAAGAGAAAAGCTCCCCGTCAATTTGACATGGGTAGATAAATAAAATGCAATTTTATTTAAGATCAAACAATTTACAATAGCAAGAAAAACAATAGCAAAGATACAAACACCTAAAATTCTGGACTCATGTCATCTTCTTCATCATATTCATCAAACCTATTTTCTAGATTAGAAATCCTAGAATCAAGTCCTCTAATTAAGCCAGTGACCTCTTCATGTCGGGTAGTGGAAATAAGAAAGAATTCTTCAAGTCTCTGGTTTAAGTTTAAAATGTGATCCTCTAGAGAAGAGGATGAGCCACCAATCCCACTAGATGAACCAATATTGGTCTCAACAGGATTGATAGGATCATTGGGAGGGTTTTCTTCTCCTTCATTTTCAGAGGGTGGCATGTCATCTTTGTGAATGTAAGTGTTCCCAAAAGGAATAAACTTTATTTGTTTCAATGAGTTTTCTGCAATTTTGTTGGCATTAGTGGTTTGATGAGATTGTTCATCAGATACATTGACGCCTTTGTACTCATAAATGCGATAGATAAGCAGAGAATAAGGGAGTGGATATTAAGGGAGCCGCTTTGCTTTGAGCATTGTGTCAAGGATGATGCTTGGCCAGTGGATAGGAATATGATTGAGCATAACATAGTTAATCATGAGATCAGCTTCACTGCACTGTGCATGATTTGTACCACGGGGACATAAAATCCAGACAATGAGATAATGAAGAAGACGCTCTTCAACTTTGAGAGGGCCTGCTAGTTATTGTCTGCCTATTTCTTGATCAGGTTTTCTCAAAAATGATCTACAGGCAAAGATTCTGTTAAATCCTTCAATACCTGCAGTTAGGATTGGAGAGGTGCCATCATGAATGGTAAATTGAACAACATTTTCCCAAATATCATCATCCAGAATGATATCCACTCCTTTCACCTTGGAAAACCCCACTCCATCTTTGAATTTGAAATTGCAGTAGAAGGCTCGTACCAAGCAGGACAGTAGGTACCCTGCATTTCTGTGAAGAATTTTACCCCTTGTTCAACAAGTAATATAGAGATTGTAAAACCATTGGGACTTGATAAATTTGGGAGTGATAAGGGGCTTGTCTTTCCATAAGGTGATAAATTTGATTCTTCTGTCTTCATCTAAAATCCATTCTTCAATAGAGGCAGTACGAGATGCAGTTGGAGGTTGAGTGGCACGAGATGCAGTTCTTCTATGGGTAGGAATATTCCTGTGAGATGCTTCAGCCATTGTTCAAGTGGAGGAGCAAGGAAGCTTGAAGTTCTTTTGAGAAAATGAAGGGTTCTTAAGTTTTTGAGGTGTGAAAAGAGTGTAACAGCGACGAAAATAGCTTGCATTTACAGGGAAGGATCTCCAACGGTCAATTACATGCATTTTAATGCAATTCTATATGTTACAATGACTAGTTTTTGAATTATCCTAGTCCAACGACCCGTGATAATCGATTATCTGAAGGTGATAATATATTATTGTTTCAAAAGTTGAGTAAAACATGATTTCTGAGGAACCGATAATTGATTATCTTAAGTGATAATCGGTTATTCCAGAATGTTTTGAAATTTTGGTTCAGAAGTTGTGATAATCGATTATTGTGTGCAATAATTGATTATTCCAGAAAGTTTTGGGATTCTTAAGGGAGGTTGATAATCGATTATTGTACATGATAATCGATTATTGTACACGATAATCGATTATCGTCGCGCTGTTTTTCGAATTTTGAAGGAATTTGAGTTTTGGCACTTTTAAAAGATCTCTAATATGCCCAAGTCTCTCCTTAGTTCATAAAATCTATCTTTAGCTACGGGTTTGGTAAAGATATCAGCTAATTGATACTTTGTATCTACATATTCTATCTCACAGTTGTCCTTGCTTATGTGATCCCTCAAAAAGTGATGCCTAATTTCTATGTGCTTTGTTCTAGAATGCATTATGGAATTTTTAGTTAAGTTTATGGCACTCGTATTTCACACTTTAGAAGTATATGATCTAAATAATATTGTAATCCTCTAATTATTGTTTCATCCATAAGATCTGGGCACAACAATTGCCAGCAGCAATGTATTCAGCCTCAGTGGTTGATAAAGCTACACAAGCTTGTTTCTCGGAATGCCAAAAGACTAAGGAACATCCTAAAAGATGACAAGTACCACTGGTACTCTTTCTGTCAACTTTACAGCCACCATAATCAGTATCAGAATAACCTATTAAACTAGGGGAGGCTCCTGAAGGATACCAAAGTCCAAAACAAGCAATTCCTTTTAAGTATTTTAAAATTCTTTTTACAGTAGTAAGATGTGATTCTTTTGGATTGGCTTGAAAACGAGCACACACATATACAAATTGCACAATATCAGGCCTACTTGTAGTAAGATATAGCAAAGAATCTATTATGCCTCTATACATAGTCTGATTTACCTCTATACCGGATTCATCTTTGTCTAAATAACAAGAGGTTCCCATGGGTGTACTTGCTTCCTTAGCAGTATCCATTCCAAATTTCTTAAGTACTTCTTTACAGTACTTAGACTGAGATATGAAGGTTCCATTTTCCATTTTCTTAATTTGCAGACCCAAAAAGAATGTAAATTCACCCATCATTGACATTTCAAACTCTCCTTGCATTATACTTGCAAAAACCCTTACATAGAGAATTATCAATAGATCCAAATATTATATCAGCTACATAAATTTGAACCAGCAAAATATGTTCACCTACTCTTTTAATAAACAAGGTTAAATCAATTTTTCCTCTTTCAAAATCATTTTCTAACAAAAATGTGCTTAGTCATTCATACCATGATTTAGGTGCTTGTTTTAATCCATACAACGCTTTCTTAAATTTATAAATGTAATTAGGAAACTTATAATCTTCAAAACCAGGTGGTTGTTCAACATACACATTTTCTTTAACAAATCCATTTAAAAAGTCACTTTTAACATCCATCTGATATAATTTAAATTTCATGAGAGACGCATAAGCAAGAAGTAAATGAATAACTTCTAACCTTGCAAGTGGAGCATATGCCTCATCATAATCTATACCTTCTTCTTGTATGTATCCTTTTGCTACAAGTCTGGCTTTGTTTTTAGTGATGTTTCCACCTTCATCCAGTTTGTTTTTGAATACCCATTTTGTTCCTATGACTTGGTGTGAATCATCCCTAGGAATGAGTTCCCAGACTTCATTCCTTTCAAATTGGTTCAGCTCTTCTTGCATTACAATGCACCATTGATCGTCTTGAAGAGCTTCTTCTACATTTTTGGGTTCTATCTGTGAAACAAAAGCAATAGTCATACAAAAATTTGACATATTTCTAGTTACTACCCCCTTTGATATATCTCCAATGACATTTTCTAGAGACAACCCTCTAGGTGATTTCTAGCTTTTGGCAAGATCTTCAGGTTTAGCCAGGGGATTCTCATTTAGGTACATCTCATCAAGAGCTTCTCTAAGATATTCTTCATCACTTGCATTTGTTTTATTTGACTTAAGAGGATTTTCCTCAAGGTCCACAATTTCATCAAAAACAACATGCATGGATTCTTCTACATTTAAGGTTCTTCTATTAAAAACTTTGTAGGCTTTACTGGTTAATGAATATCCTAAGAAAATAGCTTCATCTGCTTTAGAATCAAATTTACCCAAATTTTCTTTTCCATTGTTTAAGACAAAACATTTGCATCCAATATTTTTAAATGTGCTACATTAGGCTTTCTTCCTTTAAACAATTCATAGGGGGTAATTTTCAAGATAGGTCTAATAAGCATTCTATTAAGTACATAACAAGCCATGCTCACAGCATCAGCCCAAAAATATTTTGGCACTTCATATTCATTCAACATTGTGCGAGCTAGTTCCTCTAAAGATCTATTTTTCATTTCTACAACTCCATTTTGTTGAGGAGTTCTAGGTGCAGAAAAATTATGCATAATCCTGTTTTCTTCACAAAAATTTTCAAACAATTCATTTTGAAATTCCCCACCATGATCGCTTCTTAAAACTTTAATTTTCAACTTCTTTTCATTTTGAATCACTTTTGCAAATTTCTTAAAAGCTTTAAAAGCCTCACTTTTTAGTGTGAAAAAGAAAGTCCATGTATATCTTGAGTAATCATCAACAATAACAAGAGCATAGTAATTTCCCCCAAAGCTTTTTGTCCTTGAAGGACCAAACAAATCCATATGCAAAAGTTCTAAAGGCTTTGATGTAGAAATCACATTTTTTGAATGAAATGATGAGTTAACTTGTTTTCCTTTTTTACATGCAGCACATAGTTTATCTTTTTCAAACTTTATTTTTGACAATCCAATTACTAATTCTTTAGAAATTAATTTGTTTAACTGTTGCATATGAATATGAACAGCTCGTTTATACCACAGCCATGGATTTTCTTCTTTAACAACCAAACAAGTTATATCACTAGATGATGCATTATCAAGATCAATCAAGTAAATGTTATTATGTCTCATACCTTTCAAGGCGACTTCCTTAGAGTCCTTTTGATGAATAGTGCAGTAGTCACTCTCAAGGATGACTTTGAGACCTTTATCACACAATTGACTTATACTGAGAAGGTTGTGCTTTAGACCTTCCCCAAATAGCACATCCTTGATCTCCAAAGTATTTCCTCCACCAGCATCACATGTTCCAAGTATTTTTCCCTTGTTGTTATCCCCATATGTAACAAATATTTGTTCCTTTCTTTTAAAGTTCTTAAACTTCCTTTTGTCTCCAGTCATGTGCCTTGATTTCCTGGATTTAGAAGTCATCTACAAAATAAGGAAACAATTCATTTAGGTCCCCAACAACTTGTTTGGGTCCTTAGGGTTAGAAAAAAATATATGTTGATCAACAGGCACCTAATGATACTTCCCATTTGAAACACCAAAATGTTTAATGTTGCACTTATTTGAAGTATGACCTTTTTTCATGCAATAAAAACAAGTAGCAGTACATGCATATGCATTCATAAAATAAGAAGTTCCTTTTTCTACCCAAACTTTACGAGTTCTTTTAGTTTTATTTTTCTTATTATAATTATGAACATGCTTGTTCTTATTTGGAGTTTTCTTAAGAGTAAGTTTTTCAGAATTTTTATTTGCTAATGCATCTTCAAGATGTTTTTCCAAAATACATATATCAAACATGTAACTTTTACATAAAGTACATTCAACAAGTTCTTTTTCTTTGTTTTCTAAAGTTAAAATTTTGTTTTTCAACACTCCTTTTTCAAGAGAGATTTTTCAAACTTACTTTGCAAATCCTTAAAATCATATTTTAATTTCTTATGAGTATTATCTAATTTACTAGATTTAACAGGTAATTGTTGAAATGCATCATAAAGATCATCATAATCATTTTCATTGCAAGTAGAACTTACCTCACTGTCAGAGTCATCATGATTAGCCATCAAACATAACTTTGCTTCTTCATCATTAAAATCACTAGAGTTTGAAGTGCTTGAGGCGTTATCTTTCCATGTTATGTATGCCTTTTTCTTAAAGAATTTTGTGCGCTTCTTTTCTTCATTTTTCTTTTTTTTTTGAATTTGGGCAATCAGCCTTTACATGTCCAGTTTCTCCACATCCATAGCACTTGAAGTTTGAGGATGATCCTTGATTCTCCTTCTTATTTCTCTTGAATTGATTTTTACCTTTGGCCTTCATGAGTTTTGTAAACTTCTTAATCATGAGACTAAGGTTGTCATCATCATCAGAATCTTCTTCCTCTTTTTGCTTTTTTCCTTTGACAACTTCAGTTTTGAATGCATTATTCTTCTTTCTTCCAATATCTTCTTCTTCATTTAATCTACCTAGTTCAAGCTCATGCTCCCTTAGTTTTCTAAATAGGGTCGCCATTGTCATCGTTGCAAGATTTAGTGACTCCGTGATGGCCATCACTTTTGGTTGCCAGGTCCTGTTCAAGGATTTAAGAATTTTTATATTCAATTCATCAGTGTCAAAAGTTGTACCTACACTTGTGAGATGATTAACGATGTGTGTAAATATTTTCTACACATCGTAGATAGTTTCTCCTTGTTGCATACGAAACATTTCGTATTCTTGAATCAAGGAGTTCTTGCGTGCCGTTTTTACATTGTATGTTCCTTCATAAGTCACCCGCAAAATTTCCCACATATCACATGCACTGGTGCAGACGGAGATCATGTAAAACTCATCAAGGGTTAAAGTAGATGAAATAATATATCTAGCCTTAATATCATATTGAGCCCGTCTATTTTCATCCGCAGTCCATTATGAAAAGGGCTTTAGTTCCTGCACATCACCAACAACATTAACAGGCACAAATGGTCCATTTAATATTGCATCCCAAATACCTCTATCAACAAATTTCAGAAAAATTTGCATCCTAGCTTTCCAGAAAGGATAATTTTCACCAGTAAAAAGAGGAGGTTTGTTGATAGACGCACCCTCAGCAAAAGTTTGATTTTGTCCAACCATTTTCGAAAATTTTGAAGAACTATCAAAGCAAGCTTTGATACCAATTGTTGGTATCCTGCAGCGGCATGTTTAGCGATTGGACAAAAACCAAGAGGGGGGTTGAATTGGTTTTTAATATTAAAATTAATACTTAGAATTTTTTCTGAAAATTTACCGATTAATTTAAATATCAATTCCTTTAAAGGCAATAGTAGATAAAATAACGAGATAGAAAAGAACCTTCTTTGCAGTCACAGCACTAGCACTCTGGCTTCTCAAAAAGGTTAGTTCGAAGTAACTCTGATGTTCCTTAAATATGGGTTTGAAAAATTAGGTCAAAAGCTGAATAGTCACGTTCAAACTGACAGGGATAATTGATTATCACTAGTGATAATCGATTATTCCGGTGTATTTTCTGAAAACAAAACTTTGAGCAGATAATCGATTATCTTGGACGGATAATCGATTATTCTAGTGCTTTTTTGAAAAATTGAACTCAGCTCAGGATAATCGATTATTGTAAGACCCGTGAAATTTAAATAATTAAATGAATAAGTATTTAATAAATGCGGGTAGTGGAAGCCTTTATGGCACTTAATGTTAATTGTTGTGACGTGGAAAGGTACTAGCTCAAGTGGTTGAGAGTACTTTAATTGTGTGAGAGGACTTGGGTTCGAGTCCTATGTATGCCTTTGTGTGTTATTTTAATTTATGCATTATTTCGTTAGTATATTTGAATGCTAGCGTGATAATATAATCCTAAAATTTTAGGAATTATCATAAATGTGAATTGGTTGTGCAATTGAGTTGGTAATTGATGGGTTGTGGGTTCAAACCTTTCTTGATAAGAACAACTTAATCTCTTTATTTTTGCTAATAATACTTGTGGTCTGAATGTGAAAGGGTGGGAAAGCCCTAGAGGTAATGGGCAGCCAAGGGAGTTGGAAAACCAATCCATAATGGCTTACGAAAGGTAATAATAGACATTAAAAAGCCAATTTTTGTTTTATTTCTTTTTACCACAATTAGGAGCCATATAAAAAGGGAGGATTAGGAAATTAGAAGGGTTTTGGAAGTCTGAAAAATTAGAGTGAGGAAGGATCACGAATTTTGAGTGAGAAAGCGAATTGGGATTGAGAGCAAAGCGGTGGTGGTTGAGAGAGCAAAAAATGAGGATTCTAGCTATCACAAAGCCAAGGTTAGGCAACCTTTTGAAGCAAAGATTCACAGGTTAGGGGAGCTCCTTTTCTATGCAACTATATGTTTATTGAGATGAATTTCGTGTATAGTGTAATGTGCAGTAATTATGTACCTTTTGCCATGTGAATTGTTTGACAACATGCTCTGAATTGGGATGTGGGGTTGTTTTGTTGTAACGTGATAAAACCCTTATGGGTTTGTATGGAAACTATGGAGTTATGTACTGATGATGTGTAAGGTCTGATTTCGTACTTTTGGGTGACTAATTGGTGTCCAAATCATGCACATAATGTTGTAACCTGAGATGATTTGTTTGGCATAGTAGAATGGGGTTTTGGGCATGTTGGGATAGGTTTCTGCGTGCATTACAGGGGGGATAAGTGCTATTCTCGCTCAAGCTATCTAGGCTCGCCTAGGTGAGAATAGTAGGAAAGAAATTTTGGGTTGTGTCTGCACATCTCGCTCAGGCGAGAGCAGCTCGCCTAGGCGAGGATTCGCGAAAAGGTGAGGTTGTGCTCGAGGGTCTCGCCCAGGCGAGGAAACCATATTTTGAGCGACAGAGTCCCTCGCTCAGGCGAGTAGGAGAGGTACTCGCCTAAGCGAGAAATCGGGGTAGATGCATGTGTGTTCTGCTGTTTTGGCCGCCTAGGCGAGAGAGGTTATGTTGGGCGAAGAGAGGTCTCGCCCAGGCGAGATGAGCTCACCTAAGCGAGACTTAGTACGTAACGTTGGTAGCACGCTCGCTCAGGCGAGGAAGCTTAGCTTGAGCGAGACAGGCCTGGTCGCTTAAGTTAAGGCTTCTTGCCCAAGTGAGTCTAGTGTAATTTGTGTGTATTGTTGTGCGCTTTGATGCGAATGTGGATCAGGAGATGTTGTGCCATGAGCAGGTAGGTTCATGGATGGAGGTTGACATGTGATGGTATGAGCGGGGAGGTTCATACTCTATTACTCTCCTGTGAGGATACGAGCGAGGTAGGTTCGTATGTTCCGTGTTCACAATTGAGAGATGCTGCATGCGGGGAGGTACGTAGCTGGAGGATCACATGCGTTGGACTACGGGCGGGTAGGTCCGTAGAGTAGAACTACGAGCGAGGAGGTTCGTAGAGGCAGGACCACGAGCGGGCAGGTTCGTGTGAGCATCATGAATCCTGAGTCCATAGTTAACTTTGTTGAGTAAATTGGAAGTTTAAAAGCCTTGAGGGTATTAAAGATGTGATTAGAGTCTAACTTTAAGAATATAATTATGTGTAATTGTATTATTTAACTATTATGTTTCTCATATTTTGTTGAGCTCACCCTTTCTGTTTGTGTGTGGCGATGATCGTGTAATTCTTTACACGTGAGCAGTGGATGATACAGGTGATGCTGCTAACCCCTGAGACGGAGAGAGGGATACTATGGGGATTATGATTTAGGAAAATTCTTAGGGTTTTCATTGTCTTGTCAGATTTTGGAAATTTTAATAAAAGTTCTATTTAATTTCTTTAAATTTATGGTGCTTTTATTATTGTGATAAATTTTCCCACGTTTTGGGAGTAGTGAAGTGCAACATTTGAACTCCTTTATTATTAATTATACATTGATTTATTTAAACCAAGTAATTTCCAGTAGGGATGTTACAATTATCCTTAGTGATAATCGATTATCACATTGATTTTTACAAAAACTACAAGAGTTATGATCTGGCTATTGATTCTAAGCTATTCTAAGCACTTTAAACATTTTACAAGATAACTTTAAACATAAAACAATTGTCTTCCATATGGCTTTTAGGTTTCTGCTTTTGCCAACATTATTTTCGCTTGGGAGAAAGAACGACAAACACCAAAGCACCACTTTTTTGGGTTGTGATTGGGTTTCTTCTGACAGAGAAAATGGGAACCTTGAATGAAAATTATTGAAAGAGCGAAACTGAATTCCTTTGGTAGAGACATCGAGAACCTTTTTTCACCTAAAGTAGTGGGCGGCCTCGTGATTGGGTTTCTTTTGGAAGGAGAGAAGTGGAAGTTTCAGCGAGGATTGGTTTGGTTAGTGAGAGAGAACAAAAACCTTGACCATGAAAGTATTGTGGCGACTTGGTTTAGTTTTGCAAAGAGCAGTACAACCTTCATCGAAACGTTTCACCAAGCCTTAATTCAGTTTTCTAGTGTTATTTGTGGTTCTGCTCTTATTTTCTTGCTTGTTATGTTGCAATCATTCAGGAATAGTCGCGACTCCCTTTCGCAATTTATCTTCGTCTTGCAAAGTTCAACATACATGTCTATGGTCAATATGGTGTATACAGAATATAGTTTGTCTTGGTTACCATACTCTATAGTACTTATTCAAAAAATGGACCTAAAGTCTCCATGTAGAACCACATGACTCCCCACCTAGAGGTGACAAATAAGTTTTGCTTATTCTAAAAAAAATCTAAGAAAATTGACTAGTATGACAAATTATTTTGGTCTTATCAACTCCAATGTACATGTCAGTTGCCATAGAAAATGGTTCCTCTTCCTAACATTAATATGTAATACTTGTTCAAAAAACAGACCTCAAGTCCCCATCTATATCCACATGGCTCCCCACTTGGTGGTCACGATTAATTTGATATTTTTCTAAAAAAAATCTAAAAAAAATGACAAACATGGCTAATTATTTTGGTCATGGCAACTCCAATCTACATTTCAGTGGCATATATGGTGTGCATAGAATATGGTTCCTCTTGGTAACCATAGTTTGCAATACTTGTTCAAAAAACAGTCATGAAGTACCCATTTATACACCCATGGCTCCCCTTTGGTCTTTTTTTTTCTACAAAAAATCTAAAAAAATTGACAAGTATGACAAATTATTTTAATCATGGCAACTCCAATGTACATGTCAGTGGCCTATATGTTATACATAGAAAATGGTCCATGTTCATAACCATACTTGGTTAATACTTGTTCATAAAACACACCTCAAGTCCTCATTTATAAGCACATGGCGAAAATTATTCTTTTTCTAGAAAAATTAAAAAAAAACTAAGAACTATGATAATTTATGTTCATCTTGACAACTCTAGTGTACATGTCACTGTCGCATTTATATTCACATGGCTCCCCACCTAGTGGTGACGATTAATTTTTGCTGTGAGTGAAGAATATTTTAGTGTGAAGGAACAACTTCAGCATATTAGACAACAATACATATGTCAATGGATACTAGATGGAGACAACAGCCAAAGGCAAAAAGTTCTTGAAGACTATGACTTATTACTTAGAAGTTATAAGTTATTGATGTACATATTTTATATTCTAGGCCATATTAATGTAAGAGGTACAAGGTAGAAGATGTGTATAAGTTATACAAGATGTAATTGGAAGTTAAAATCAATTGTATTTATATATTTAATTGTAAATGACAAATGTATAGGATGAACAAATGTTATTGACAATATTTTGAGCCGCCAAAATGCATTGTAAATGGATGGTGTATTTCATATTTCTTTAACAATATGTTTTACAGAACATGTGCATAGCTTGATATGCATTGTGGGATTTGGTTGGATTAAATGGGGTTTGCTTAACTTGTACAAAAAAAATATGGTGTGTGTCATTTCAAATTTCTTCCAAACTTGTACAAAAACCCTACGTAACTTCACACTTATTTGCACATGGCTCCTCACATCTGTGTGACAGCTACTGTGACTATTTTTTTTTTTCAGAAAATAGTTAATCCAATTCATTAGTTTATTAGTTTTTTGTTCAAAATCACTCGAATATAAGTACAAAGGTTCATTTTAAGTACACAGAACATGGTGTGTTTAAATTTCGAACTTGTCCAAAAATTGTACAAAAATTCCAACACAACTCCCCACTTATTTGCACACAGCTCCCCACATGTGTGTGGCCTACTATGGCTATTTTTTCAGAAAAAATGAATTCAATCCATTACTGTTGCGGGAAGGTTGAAAACAAATATAAAGTTAGTTCTTGAAATATAAGAATGAAAAATACACATGTACAAACGCTTTTTTCCTCACTACATTCATCAATTTCACCACCTTTACTAACTATTCTCCTTTCGATAAACACAACAAACATAAATATAAATCAAGGTTAAAATACTCCCTTGGTCCATGTTTTTGTTGAAAAATCTCAAATAGCTCCTAAGATTTTTTTTAGTCTCAATTAGGTCCATATTTTTGAAAATGTGTAACAATTAGGCCCATTCTGTTAGTATGGTGTTAACGGTGTTAAGGATATGTCACGTGTCAGCTTCTCATTTTTTTTAATTTTTTAATTTTTTTTTAATTTTTTTTTAATTTTTTTTTAATTTTTTTAATTTTTTTTTGAAAATTATTCATGCCACGTGTCAAGTCAGTAAGGTGACACGTGTCAAGTCATTGTTTGAATCTCAATTTGGTCCATATATTTGTTATTTTAATTATATTTCAGTCCATTTTTTTTTTAATTTTTAGTTTCATCCTCTCCAAATTGAGATCAAATTTAACTTTTATATAAATTTTGTAATGATATTTTTATTAAACATTTTAATAATATTAAGTTTATTTTATATTTTGTTTTAAAATTTTAAAATATTTATTTTAACTTGTTACAAAATTGTTTTAAATAATTTATATACAAATGTTAGAGTTGGTTTAAAATTAGCAATTTTATAAATTTAAATATAAAATTTTAAAACAATTTTGTAAAAAGTTAAAATAAATATATTTAAAAAATTTAAAAAAAAATGGACTGAAATGTAATAAAAATAACAAATATATGGACCAAATTGAGATTCAGACAATGATTTGACACGTGTCACCTTACTAACTTGACATGTGGCACAATACTGACGTGACACGTGGCATGACTAATTTTTTAAAAAAAAATTTAAAAAATTTAAAAAAAAAATTCAAAAAAAATGTGGAGTTGACACGTGGCACATCTTTAACATCGTTAACTCTATACTAACGAAATGGGCCTAATTATTACACATTTTCAAAAATATGGACCTAATTGAGACTAAAAAAAATCTTAGGACGTATTTGAGATTTTTCAACAAAACCATGGACCAAGGGAGTATTTTAACCTATAAATCAATGTAAAAATTTTTGGACCACCAATCGAACACTTCATGAAAAACACACCCACCCATAATGGAATGACAAATGTCAAGAACGAGAAAAAACCCACACTAAAATAGTCTGCGAATGGACAGAGAAGACGATTGGAGAGATGCCCTACCTTCCACGCGATAAGATGAAGACAGTAGACAAACAAACTTCAAATGGTTACACGAAGTGGACGAAGACAACACCACACTCAGAAAAGCGTCAATGCCTTGAAAAAGAAGGAGGAGGAGATACCTTAATTTTCAGCATTTTTCTAAATGTTTACTTTGCCAAAGACGAATCCTTTTCGCCCAATACCACTCGTGTGTGCAATGAAAAAAAATTGAAAATTGTAATTAATAGATGACACGTAGACGGTGACAAAAAAGAGTGTTAAAATACCATTTCCCTTTGTTTGAAGCCTTGACTTTAGTGTATGATTCATGTTATTGTGTGGTGGTACCAGATAATTTTTGTTTTCTTTTTTGAAACGTCAAATAAACTTAAAAAAAATGGGTTAAATATGTTTTTGGTCCCTTAAGTTTCAGTGAATTTTGGAATTAGTCCCTCATCAAAACTTTTGACCAATTTAGTCCTTCATCTTTCAAAATGCAGGAATTTAGTCATTTTAATCAAATTTTGTTAAGTTTATCTGACGTTTCAAGCACATTTCATGATAGTATTTAAATTATTTACACTGTTTGACACAATTTTTCTTCCATGTTAACTTAAATACTATCATGAAATGTGCTTGAAACGTCAGATAAACTTAACAAAATTTGGTTAAAAGGACTAAATTCACGCATTTTGAAAGATGAAGGACTAAATTGGTATAAAGTTTTGATGAGGGACTAATTCCAAAATTCATTGAAACTTAAGGGACCAAAAACATATTTAACCCAAAAAAAATTGGTTTAAAGGATTAAATCCTCGCATTTCTAAAGATAAGGGAATAAATTGGTTCAAAGTTTCCAAGAGGGACTAATTCCAATTTTCACTTAAGTTCAAAGACCAAAAACATATTTAACCCTTATTTTATTATAGATATTGCTAGAACAAGAGGAGCATTTGTACCTCATGGCGAAAGTTCTTCACATGTTAAGGCTTCTGAGAAGGATCCTAGATGTAGACCTACGACATTTGCTCGTAGAAGAAGTTAGGGTCGTCATGGAGAAGTTGGTCCATCAACAACTCATGGAGAAGTTGGTCCATCATCAGTAATTCTTGCTTATATTCATGAGGAGGTTATTCTGGAGCAGGACGACCATGATTTAGGAGGATTTCCCGAAGAACTCGAGGATACTTCTCTGTTGATCATCTATATTGATCATGTCGCATGTGCTATTTGGGATGACCAGGTTAGTATAGTACAATATTTTTGTTGAAATTGGTGGATGAATTTAAAAATTTTTTTTTTTTTACGAGGACCGAGTGAACATGAAGTCGGTGTCCCATGGTAAGAAATTAAACAGATTTGGAGTGTGTCATGAGGTTGTTGAGCCATTTGTTCAAAATTCTAGTTTGATGCTACTATGTGATATATGTTATGAATACCTTTATAAGGGCCCTTAATTGGCTTTTATTGAGAGGTGACATAGAGTGACCAACAACTTTCATCTTCCTTTTAGAGAGATGGCATAGAGAGACCAAGATGATGTTGTTATGAATTACATCCCAACATGAGCATAGGTATCCCATACTGCTTCCCAAACTTTCTTGAGGCTCTAGTTGGCAGACTCAACCCTATTACACTTAAGATAAACAATATCATAACTCAAATAACCAAAAATAACTAATCAAAATGACAATGAAACATACTTGTTTGATGTTGTATTTCCTAAATGCATTACTCAATTTGTCATAGCCTTTACAAAGAATTTTTTATACGAAATTATCCCACTTTCATTGACATATTCATATAATAAAGGCCATAAAATACAAACATGACGAAGTCGCTTAACACAATCAGTGATGGTGGACTCATCTTCACAATACATTACATTCTCCCATGCTTCCATCACAACATCCCATGCCTCAACAAAATTGACTAACATTTTGCGTTTCGCTCGGACATTTTTATGAATATTGAATCGACATAGGAGATGATAACATTCAAGAAATACAGTGGCAATATCATTCATCAAAGTAAGATCTCTATCACTCACAATTAGTTGTGGACCACCCTTAGATGTCATGAATAATCCTCCAAGCCTTTCCAGAGCCCAAGTGAAATTAGATTGTCGTTCACTAGAGAAAGTCAACATTGTAGATGTTACCCTAACTATCTCAAGTAATGACAATCGATATTTGTTGGTTTTGTAGGTGGTATCCATCAAAAAAACAATATTGAATAATTCAACAATTTAACGGAATAAGGATGTGTCTAAAATAGGTCACTAACCACCTCTAATTCATCTTAACCTACTTAGTGAATGTAATTAACACGTTCTAACAGCATCATCAAGTGTTATAATTCAGTTCTTAAACCTCAATGATCATTTATAAGTGTATCTTGCATTAGATACTTGCTTTATCGTTGTCATATTACACTCATTATTTTCTTTGAGAGTGGGCAGAATATTTGCAGGCTTTACTTGACTCTTAGACATATCAATAAGCAAGGAACGTTCAGTAGATTTTAACCTCTCAACAAATGGGTGACCAACTAAAGTTTGAGACAAATCATTATTATGATATTTACACATTACCTTCAACACCCAACCATCTCAATTACAAATTGGTTTGCCTCTCAATTTAAATGAAAAATCACATTTTATTGTGCTAGAAACACTAGGTTGAACATCATATTTGTACTTCCTATACTTACCACACCCTTTCATAGCCAAACAATACATATGTTTTCCTCCCAAGTTGACCATTAGCTTTGTCAGATCTTATAATGACAACAACAAAACCAAGATGAAAAGTTATCCCTCGAACCCACTAAATCAACTCATCTCGTGTGGTAAATATCTACTCATTCATAAAATTATATGTAAAGCGGTGTTGACGTGACATCGTAAACTTGGGTATAAGTCAGGGAGAAGTTTGCAAATCTAGGCAGAACATAATCTATTACTCAGGCTCAAGAAGTTTGTTTTACCTCTGCGTGAGCATTGTGTGATAAGCCAACACATATAGACATAGATCGCAGATTGCTAGTTTGACTACCAAGAAAAAGAAACACAAGAAGACTAGTTCATTCTGATGTAAGGGAATCATAAGAGTTATCACTAGGAGAATCAAAGTTTACTCTGGAAGATTGTAGGTGTACTACATCAAGAGGGAGTCAAATGTGTTGTTACCAGTTCAAGGAATCCAAAGCACAAGTAGAGCTTGAAACTGGGGAAAATTAAGTGTTTGGGTTATGCTAATAATGTGAAGGGGTACCACCTGTGGGTCCCACTACCCACAAGGTTATTGTTAAGCAGAAATGAAATGATGCTCCAACCAGAAGGCGTTAAAGAACAAGAAAACTTGGTTTGCAGGATTGAACAAATCTTAGTATGGTTTAAAGAGGACGCTCAGGTGTTCGTACAAGAGATTTGATTCCTTCATAAGCCTCGGTTACAATAGAATGGGTGTTTAGACAATTGATGTTGTATGCGGATGACATGTTGGAGGTAAGCCCCAACAAAGTTCAAATCTAGAAATTGAAGGCACAATCGGCTAGAGAGTATGAGAAGAAAGACTTGGAACCAACAAACAAGGATTTCAAGGATGCAAATTTATCGAGACAGAAAAGATAGGAAGATTTGGCTTTCTCAAAAGAAATACTTACAGATAATCTTGTGGCGCTTCAACATGCAAGATTGCAAGCCAGTTTTTACCCCTTTTTCTATCAGTTATTCCTCACATTTGAGTCCTAGCAGTGAAGCGAAGAGGATGGAGAAGTCTTGAGTACCAAGTGCATCAGTGGTGGACATCCTTATGAATGTTATGATGTGTACAAGACCAGATATTGCACAAGTAGTGGGAATGGTTAGTAGGTTCATGGCAGTTTGGTGGAGAGCATTAAAGTATTGATAAGAGGTCCTTAGAAGGAACCGGTGTTGCATTGCATTTCGGAGGATCATAATTATGTGTCAATGAAGTCTACGTGGATTCGATCCTATTGAAGTCTATCAGAAGAACAAGCAACATGAAGGTAGAGAATAAAGCATGGTGTGAAGATTTGATTAATTTCACCAAAATCTTCAAGTGGGAGAATGTTAGAAAAGAAGTCTCACATCAATGGGAACTTACTTTGAGGCTTACTTTTCATGCTATAAAAGGAGCCTGGTGTTTCCTTAGGAAATGATCCCAAAGTCTCTCCTTTTCTATTCCTTTTTCTTTATTGCTTGAGAGAAGAATTAAGAGAGAATATTAGTTTCTCCTTTAAGAGAGAGAAGGTTAGTTTCTCCTTTAAGGTTCTCCTTGTATTAGTTTTTCCTATTTCCAAGAGAGGGATTGTCATTGTTTTCTCCTTGGGACTAGAGAGAATTGTACGAAATTTTTCTTTTCCTTGAATAAATTATATTGGTTGTCTACTATCTATTTTTATTCCTTTATTTTCATCTTTTATTTTAGTTATGAGTACTTGTGCTAGTACTCTAATACCCAACAAAACAACACACTAGAAAATATTTATTTTTATACATCACTTCCTAAAATAATCAATTATCATAGAGCAAGAACAAGTTATTAGGAAGCTAAAACACTGGAATAATTGATTGTCAATCAATTACTTATATCGGAACTTAAAAATAGAGAACTTAATCCAGTTCAACTTTAAAACATAGAACTTTGTTTTTCATTCATATTAAAAAAAATTTTAAAACTTATTCAAACATCTTAAAATAGATTTCATTAATAATTTTATAGATTTACATTTATACAAGCAAGGAGAACATGGAACTAAAAACAATGAGTAGATTAAAATTCTTCATTTGATTCACAACTCCTTTCATCATTTGTTAGCTTCTTTAGCTTCCTATTCACCCTTTCTGATTTGTTGTACACGTTAGCTTCTTTTTTTCTCCTTCTGGTAATTGTATATTGCATTCGATATCTTCACCAAAGTGGGTTCAAAAGGAGTGAGAGACTTTTCCTCTTATTCTTGGACAAGTTCTTGTACAGGTTGAGCAAGTCGAGCAAGATCTTCTACTTAAATAAAACAAATAAAAAATACAATCATTATAAAATAAAGGCTTAAATATGTTTTTGGTCCTTCAACTTCTAGTGAAAATTGAAATTAGTCCCTCTTGAAAACCTTGAACCAATTTAGCCCCTCAACTCTGTAAATTCTTGGATTTAGTCCTTTTAACCAAATTTTATTAAGTTTATTTGACGTTTCAAACACATTTCATTATAGTATTTTAGTTTGTTTACACTGTTTGAGACATGTTCGCTTAAATGTTAGTTGAGAAATGCGTTTGAAATGTCAAATAAATTTAAAAAATGGTTTAAAGGACTAAATTCACGCATTTCTAAAGACAAATGACTAAATTTGTTCAAGATTTTTAAGAGGGACTAATTCCAATTTTCACTAAAATTTGAAGGACCAAAAACATATTTAACCCTAAAATAAATATAAATCTGTGTACAAAATATATGTTATTAACATCCAATCCTAAATATTCAACAAGAAATATATCTTAGGAAAAAATTTGTAAAGTTCTAGACAGTCTCCCAAAAGAAAATAGATTTATAAGACCATCTCAACTTTTGTAAAAACAAGTTTGATAGAGGCCAATCTAATAAGGAGTTATCATTGAGATGTTGCATTTAGAGTCATAGGTTATGATACATGGATACGATACGTGTATCAGATACGATACATATATGATACGACACATATATGATACGCTGATATATTTATTTTGAAAATAATAGGATACGATACGTGATATATGCATATTGAAAAGTGTACAAAAATTCTTAAAAACATGATAAATATATGTTTGTTATTATGTAAATCCAAATTAAAATCATATGTATTAAACATTGTCAAAATAAAATTTATAAATTATTGTCATCATAAAAATTCTATTGTTTTATGGATTTGATACTTTATTGAAAGTATTAATAAAGTATTCTAATGTATCAAATATAATTGAAGTATCAATGCATAATAGGTCATAGGATTGGGTCAATATGTAAATTTAAATCATTACCTATCTTTTATAGTGAGTTAAAAAAGAGAGGACATAATATTAAATTACACATTTCTACATTTGTAAAATGCATTGATCAACAAATGGACCATAAAATAAGAACTTGTTTTTGTGTTGTATGTTCAGAGTTGTCATTTTAAACCACATATTTTATTGACGGGGGCTTTTTGAAAGCCCCCCAGCTCCAAAACGCTTATGTAGGTTGGGACAGGGTTCACCCTCCCCCTTCTTACGTCCTTCGCTTCAAGAAACAGTGTGTTCCTTACCTCAAGGGCACCTCCTTTGAAACCATTGCAGCACACATCATGCACTCTTGGATTCGTTCACTCCAACAATCCATACCGTCCAAACTCCTTGTGAATCCCCTTTTCTCTGTCAACGTTAAACGAACAGTTGACCTTCTACAAGGGTATTATCATATGGGAATAGATTCTTGCTAGAGCTAGAGTGTTGTTGTATGTCATCGAGACCATAGTGGAACGTATCACATGATGAGGCAAACTTAGGAAGAAAAAGAAGAAAATGGATTCTTCTAAAATCTTGGTTCCTCGTGCATGCGTACACTAGTTTCAGTGTGTTCAACGTTGTTCGATTGATATTATGTGACTTACGTAATATTACGTGAGATTACGTAATGTCATTGATATTGAGTGAAATTTTCTTTTTATTGTTCTAAATGTATGGGTTAAATATGTTTTTATCTTTTAACTTTTTGTGAAAATTGAAATTAATTCATTTTCTAAACTTTGACCCAATTAATCCTCAATCTTAGGAAGACATGTGTGTGTGGATTTAATCCTTTTAACCATATTTTGTTAAGTTTATTTGCTGTTTTAAACACGTTTCTCAACTTTTCTCAGCTAACATTAAAGCAGAAATGTGTTAAACAATGTAAACAACTTAAATACTATAGTGAAAAACGTGTTTGAAAATGTCAAATAAATTTAGAAAAATTTAGTTACAATAACTAAATTCATACGATTCTTAAATTGATGAACTAAGTTGGACGAAAGTTTCAAAAAGAAATTAATTCTAATTTACACTAAAATTTAAGGGACAAAAAATATATTTAACCCTTAATATAGTAAAGAACCAAAATGGAATCTCGTTATGATATTAGGATATAAGGATATAAAAGAGATTTTATTGAATTCTTGTTTTTCTAATACCCTATTCTTATGCTGAGGATGGAACCTCTACAATATCTGAGGCACAAAAAATTGACATGACTCTTGCATTTAGAACTAATATTTTTTTCTTGTTCAAAAGAAGATCATGGACTGGTCCTTATTAATAGAGCTTTTATGAGTATTTTGATTTTTTGAACCTTTTCAATGGAGGAGTTGTTGATCTGCGAGTTTTTTTGTGTTTTTGCCTCAATCCGTATGAACCAAGGTCAAACAATGTGAGATGGTCAAATTGCCAGGTCTACGAATGTTCCTTTGTCCAATACCACTGCATTATGTTTCAAAAGAAGCAAAAGTTTCTCTTGAAATCAAAGGTTCATTTACGGCATCAATTGATAAGACCTACTTTACGTTCATATGCCACAAGAAAAAAACACGTTTCACAGCAATTCAGGGTTAAATTTGAACAGATGCAATAAAAATGGCAATAGAATCGTGAATAGAGATTTCAAGTTGCAGTGACGACTATTTACACTGTTTGGGCCTAAAATTTTCAGAATCCAACAGTTTCACCAATAGTTTTTCAAGCTTCTTTGATCGTAAAGTAGGTTTAACTACAATTGGATTTCCATAAACTGTGCAAGGGTCTTTTCCCAAAAGAGGACTGCCAAAACACCAGCCTCCAGGTGTAAAGTGACCCTTTGATCTTCCCAGAAGTTCCTTGTCAATTTTGTCAAGAACTGGGTCATCCTTTGCAAACTTCCGAGCAAAAGGAATACCACTACGTACCATGTCATCAAAATGCTCCAACTTCAAGAACAATGGATGCTGTTTTGGCGGGTTGTCCCACCTTATATAACGTAAATCATGGTTAATGGTCGTGTTTTGATAATCCTTATGATTGCAAATGACCGTATGGAAGTAGCCCTCAGGGGATGAAAGAAAATTCGTGTAATACATAAGGAGAGTGCGAGGAAGATTATCCCAACCCAAAACACAAAACTCCAGAAACGACTTTGTCAGCACAATCCACGGAGAACCTGGTTGAAAGACACAAATACCATTAGGTAAAACAACTAAGACTTCACCAAAATATCAAGTAAAATGAAGTTCCTCTCAAATTAAAAATAACATCTGCACCCAAATGATTTGTGTTCTATGTTATACAAATGCTCTATGTAATAACAAAAATAAGAGCAACAGCAAAACCTTTGATGTTTTTCCAGAAATATAGCTCTGAGCTAATAAGAGAACTCCATTCAATTCTTCTAAAGAAACTTGTATGTTTGATGACTCAGCTTTCGCATAGGGTATCAAGTAAATTTACTTGGGGTCAATTTATTTTATAAGAATATACCCAAACAAACTTCAATCATTTGGTCAATGAAATGGCCGAGCATTCATTCGAATCCTTTGTATAGAAAGACAACACAATTATGCTAACCTACTTTTCCAATAATGTTTTAGATGTCTTTGGCTAGTTAGAACATTAAATTCATGTAATGACACATCTCATTAGAATGATTTCTTAATCATCTATTATATTGAGCTGCGGTTAATAAGAAATAGCAGCATGTGCAGAGCCAATCATGCATGCCGAAGACATTGTTACTCTGCGATGCTCATCTTTATGACAATAAAAAAACTAAGGTTCTCTAGTGCCATAGATCCTCTTTTCAACGAGGTATGAGGGAGGGTAACTGTAAGCAGTCTTCAACATATGCAAAGAGACTGTTTCTGAATTAAAGCCCATGACCAACTGGTCGCGAAGGTGGAACATTACTGTTACCCCAGGGTTCGTCCCCTATTCATGTTTAAGACAATGAAACAAAAACACAAAAGATAGAATATGAGATGCATAAGAGAGACTTAAGCAGCATATATTTATAAAGAAAAATGAGAAGAGCAAAGAACAGGGATATGTTAGGACCTAGAAGAGAATACGACAAAGCTTCGGAAATGCTGCATATTTAATACCTGTGAATAATTTGAACGATGAAGGAACAGATCTCTTCTCTTTAGCCCAGTAAACACCAGATTTCTTCAAATGATATAAGCCTGGATCTATAATGATCGGTCTAGCTCTTTGATGCCTGATGCCACAGTTATTGCAAAATTATGAACAAATAGTTTAGCAACAAATTGAGAAAATATCAAAGGATAGATAATGTACATACTCTTTCCAACCAATATTACTTGTATGCTCAATGAAATTGAGATCCCTGGGCAAGAATGAAAAGATGTGCAAGAGATCTGAAGCAAGTTACATGGAAAAAAGTCAGCAAAGTAAACATAATTTACATTTGTGAAACGGACTAGGATTCACATAGATCTCACATCTACTAGATATATGACAAAATTATAGTATATAAATGGGTTAAACATTACCTTATAAGTGTAGTTTTGGTATGGTGAAGTGAGGTTTAAATTCCACTTTCTTAAGATGATATAAGAGCCTATCCTAGCCAAGTTTGTAAGGCCTATCATATCCCCCACTATCAGGTAACACCCTAGTCTCATCCTCAAGATGTTTAGTCCTTGACATGAGAGCGTCTGTTGAAGATCTCATATCGACTAGAGATATGATCAAGTCATAGTATGTAAGTAGATGAAAAACTCACCTTACAATTCAGTTATGTCAAGTTTAGTTAGACTTAAACTCCGTTCGTTTAAGAATAAAAAGCAAAAAACACTAAAGGAAAGTACTTGTTACACATGATAACAAAATTAAATGAGAATGATCAAATGAGAACTTGAAACATTTCCTTCCTATCCATATACTAATAGAAACGTGGCATCTTAAAAGAAAAAATAAGGGATTCTCCATTGAATATAATATTTAGCTTGTAAACTTTCACCCAATGTCCAAAGGTCTCAATCCTCACAGGTAAGTGAAATAATCTCTTCCTTCACCTTTCCTCTCATTTAAATGCTTTCTTCAACCAATCAACTTAAATAACTACCTAAACTAGATGATATTACCCTTCTTTCAATTTAGTCACACTAGTCATTTTCAAAGAGTTCATTTCTTGAATCTTGAAAACATCATTAGAGAAGGTGAGTGTGTAATTAAGCATGGAAATTACTTTAGAAATGGAAATAAGGTTAAGAAATAATTTAGAAATACAAACAACATTATGAATAATAATGTAATTAAGCATGTCTGAATCTTGTTCTTCTTGCAGAGGGCCTGTAGCTTTGCAAAGAAATACTCCCTCAACCAATTTTTCGATATTTGATTTGCTTGTGACACCAATATCTTGAATTCTTGGATGAAATTTTTCACACTCCCAGACTGTGTTACTGCGAGCAAACTATCAAATAATATGCTTCCCATGTTGCCTCCCGCTATCCATAGTAGAGTTGTTGCAAGATCTTCCCAAGAAGAGTTCTTGGATTTTTGCTGCCAGATTTGGAATCCCTAGCCTGCATTTACTTCCATGCTAACGAAAGTTAGGTGTACTTTTGTTGATCCTTTGATGTTCCAATCAAAAACATTTGTTGCCCTTGCTATCTAACCTTGGGGGCCATTCCCTTCAAATTTGGGCAACTCCACCCTTTTAACCGAAGGGCAAAGTGGTTATTCCTCATCTTTATTAAATCCATTACTGTCAATGACATTCTCTTCTCTTTTCTCATCCCGATTGATTGAATTTTTTCCTCCATCTGAAAATTCTCTCCTTCCTTGATGTCTTGAAGAAAGTCTTTAATCTACTTCATGTCCTCTAGGGGATCTTTGATAATAGACAGATCTATCTTCATTTTTGTAATCACCTTTCCTTTCTCACTGGCCAATCTATCCAAAGCACTGACTCTAATTTCCAAGACTGTCCTTTAACAGATCTAGCAAGTCGGACCAAATTGTTACGTGCCCAAGAAAGGAAACTAAAAGAGACTAGACAGAAAAGAAGAGAAGACATAGTCTTGCATTGTATTATTCACTTTACACAGTAAAAACCAAAGTTTCCAAAGGAAAACTGCTTTCCTTTCTCGTAGGGTTCTCCCTATCACAAACAACAATTCCAAAATCTCCCCTTCAACATCCCATAAGATAAAAATGTATAGACTTTCCTAGAAAGTCTCACCCTTCTAGCAACTAACAATTTTACTACTTTTATCTTTAAATTTGTTCCTAACTTCCCTGCCTAACAATATGCAACATGTCATTTTGAGAGAAGCATTTCTTTAGGTCATTCCAAATGGCATCTGCATGATCAAAGTAAAGAATGCTTTGAGAGATAGATTGAGACAAGGAGTTTAAGATCCATGATATGATCAAATTGTTACAACATTTCCACACTGGATACAACAGGTTGGTGGGTTGCGTAATAGGAATGAAGTCAGCACCTTATTGCTTTTGAAGATTTGTGCCATTCAGAAGGAGCGTGACTAAAAGTGATAGCAGTTTCCGTATAAGATTAGTGTGATAATGACTGAAGAAGGATTCTCACTTGAATGGATGTAACAAGGACTCGAGGGGTTTTGCCTTAGGTCAGGTGTATTTATCTCATGATTGTTAATGGTTTGATGATGAAGACATGGATAAAAAGGCGTATCAACAAAGCTCCAGATGAGAGTTTTGATACCATAACACAAATTAGGATACAAGGGAGAACGGAACCAAAGGTAACGACTACCAAATAGGGATTACTTTGAGAATGCTAAATTCATTAATTATCAGAATGTAATGCAGGAAGAATTTAACAACCAACGCTAACAATAACAATTACAGCTCAGTAAAAGATAAGAAATATCCCCGAGAGAAGGTAAAAATTGTAAAATAGCTTAACTTAATACAGCGCAGCAGTATTTTAGAGTTTTATAGAAGATAGGGGATAAACGTCAGAATTCTTATTTTAGGCCACAGGACTTGCTATGGGCTGCTTGTTAGATACGTATCCATCATAAACAGAAAACAGTGGACCATAAACTTCTCCTCTAGGATTATCCTGTAGCCCATCCCCAAACGTAGAAAAATATTCTTTTTCCTGCTACTTTGTAGAAGCATATTAACAAACAGAAATTAATGTTGTGAAATCAATGTTTATAATAGGAAAAAAATCCTTTCCATATGCAGGATTATGCACAAAAACAGAATAAGTAGAAGAGAGACTGCATTGGTGATGAGAAATGGAAGAAGATGCTGGAAATAGCAAGAGCACAAGCTACCAGGCAAGAAAAGTCCTTTGGCCACAACAATGTCAAATAAATACTGTAAGGTTTTCAGAGAGATAAATTTCCTATATCTGTTTTTGTCTCTCTACTTGAGGCCTCGAGATTATCCGTGTAGGGGCCTAGGCTGAGCATCAGCATATGTTTGAGTGAGGTTTTGGTGGAAAAGGAAATAGAATTTAAATTAAGAGACATATAATGTTTAAAAAAATAAATAAATAAATTTGTTTGATAAATATATAAATAAAAAAATTAGGGAATTAACTTAATGCCTATCTATCATTTAAATAATCAGTATAAATGGAATGGCAGACTAACTTATTTTTAAGGATTAACTCTCTGTTATTCATTTCGTCCTTTTCTGCTTCGAAATTGAAAAGCATAAAAAACTGGGCATATATAAGTCACTTGCAGCATTTTGTAACATCCTTGTGATCAGGGCTTGTGGAAAAGGGAAATTCATGCTATTTTAGCTATTAGAATATCCTTTTTCTTCTTTGGTGACACACAGGTGCCAAAGGCGTTAAGTAGAAAATCACAAACTAATGCAAGCACGTCTCACACATGGTGAAACCACTGAACATGCAATTAAGTTCCGCTTCCGACAATTATCCCTTAAGCATGGAAAGGAAATGGACTCAGAAATTGCATCACTGTAAATATGATGTCGGGGAGAATCCTGGTAGAAAATTGAATTTTACTTATACACTGGTGGGGAAGATCTCACGGTTTATGAGATGAAAAAGAGGGAGATCAAAAAGGACTTCTAAGGAAGTTACTAAAAGTGGTGACATGGTAAATAAAACCTCTGAAGATTTAGCCTTTAACCGAGCTAAATGACTTCATGTAATCCGTGTAACTGATCTTTTGCAAGTTGCACAAGATTTTGTTGTTATTCTATTGTCTAATATTAAGCACAACAGTAACGATTCATGAATTGCTCAGGTGAGTCTAGCTTGGAGTTTAGGACGATATTACTAATTTACGAACCACAGTTAAGCATTAAAATCAATTTTAGCCCACAACCAACAAAGCAGGTAAAAGATCCACAAAATTACCTAATTTATGTATCATTCATCACTCTTGAGTTAATAGCTACCATTACCGTCTTAGAACTTAAATTTGAGCTTAACTCAACCCTAAAATCCAGCTTATAGGTTGAGGACTAACTCCTACTTTTATACTCCTATGTAACATGGAGCCAAAATAACCCAAAAGTGAAAATGAAATTAAGCAGTCAAATCACATGGAAAAAGTGGGAAAGTTAGTTATACCAAGGAGACACATGTTCAATGATCCAGGAGAAAGGGACACAAGAAGAAGCACAAGACTGAGGAGGAGGAGGAATGTTATATCGGAAGGCTTTGGAGAATGAGAGGGTATCCATGTGGTTTGGCCCAATTTCCTTTGATTCTTCTCTCTCATCTCTGGGCTCATACTTCTCAATCTCCATGATTGCTCTAATTCTTTCTCTACCAGGTTGTTGGTGTGATTGTGATCATTGACAACTTGATTCTACAGTCACTATAGTTACTCCGTTATAGCCAATTATAGTTTTAAATTCCACTCACTGATACTACTTCTTTGAGTTTGTTCCCCATTCTGCTATTCATTGATATACATCCATAATTTTTCATCCTTCCATCCCACATTTACTGCAATTTAAAGTTTCGTTTTTGCACTATATTAAGAATAACAATAAATATACCACTTTTCAAAACAATTTTACTAAAATAATCCAATTTTCTCAATAAACGTATTACTTTTATTGAGAAAGACAAGGTAATTAATTTGGGGACAAATTAGACATATAAAGATCAATATTTTATTAAAAAGTGATACGTTAAAAGTCTAAGACTGAAGTCATTGTGGGGTGGAGGGAGTATACACTATTTTAACTACAGTATTGGTCAACATGCAATCAACAACACACACCCTCATGTTGGGGACGGGGAGGTTCGACCTCTCGAGATGGTTCAATAATGCCATAATAATGGCTGGTCATATATGCTTAAGAGAGCATCTCCAGTTGTTCACTATAGTTTTTCTTTATCAATATGGCCATGTAAACATAAATTCTTCAAAATTGAATAGAGTTGCTTTAACTCTCTTCAATTTTAAAGGATCCTATGTTAGTACAACTTCAATTGGAAATGCTTGAGAGCAACCAACAAGAGAAATTCTAGTAGAATCCTAGAATTTAGGTTTGTACTAGGAGTCAATTCTAGTTGTTTCCCGTGTGTAGATTATTTGGGTGAATGTGCAATCTATTTTGAAAACTGCAACACTAGAGATTTAAAGAACAAAGAAGAGTGACAACACACCATCTTGGGAGATGAGAGGATAATCAGAGGCACTGAGATTGAGAAACCAGTCCCATTGGGGAATCCTCTTGAGCAACAGAGCAATGCCGTGGAGAGTGGAAGCGACCATGGTGGGGCCCTTGTAGGTGACCAAATCAGACTTACCCACGACCATGACGTTCCCAAACGCCGCAAACACAGCCTCGAACTTGACGTACTTGGCAAGCTCGAACCTTTCCTCATCAGAAGCTTCTAGATCGAGATGAAGCAGGTAGAAGTTCCTGGGATGATACACTGCCTGAAGAACCCTCTTCAGCTGCGCTCCCTCCCCCTTTGTGCCCGTCAACATGTACGCCAATCTCGGAAGACCCACTCCTACTTCTTCCGTTAAATTGAGCGATGAAGAAGAAGAAGACCATGTTGCAGAAGAGGAAGAAGAAGAAGATGATGATGATGAAGAAGAAGAGGGTTTGGTGAGGGTAAGAAGCAGGAGGATAATGCATATTGTTACGATGACGGTGATCATCATCATCCATTTGCGTGGTCGGAAGGAGTCGTGGTGGTGGTGGTTGTGGGAATTATGGTTTCGTTTCATGTTTTTGGGTGTGCGAAACTTCTTAGCTGTTGTTTGTTGGGTTTCTTCGTGTTATGTTTTTTGTCGGCTCCAACGGTGGTTGAAATTGGCCTTGAAATTGGGTGGGGTAGGGTGGGTTCAGTTGTGGGATTTTCTGTCAAATTGTGAGGGAGACCCACTATCTACTGGTACTGTCTCCGCCCTGCTTTTCGTTCTTATGTCTCTGCCAACTCAAGTATAAACATTGTCCATATTTCATATTTTTAAGAGTATCCAAATTTTTTTTAAATTATAAGTTATAATTTGTCAGTTTAATTTCTTAGAAAAACATTTTATTATTTCATCTCTATTATTGCTTATTATTATATTCACTGTTTTTAACTAGTTTCTAAAAAACTTTAAATTTTTTTATGATCCCTATTTTTTTATTATAATAATTTTTTATTATTATAAATAGTAGATACATTGATAATAGAATTGACAAAAAGAAATGAGATATTTAAACCAACATTTTTAAATTATTAAACATTTAACTTGAAAAAAAATTTAATACTTAAAGTAAAAATTAGTTTTTTATCATTATATTAATATTTTTTTAGTCAAAAACTCATGTTAGATATAAATATGTTTTTGACATTTAAGTTATATTTTTATCTATAAAACACATCTATCATTTGTCATTGAAAAAATAATATTAAAAGAAAAAAAAATAGAATAATGAATCATGAGAGACTAGACCAAACTCATAATAAAAAATACAATACAACTTTCAAAAGAAGAAGTTGTTAAAGACCTAGAGAGGTGATACCTATTATAAAAAAAATCAAACAAATGTTGAGAGGAAAAAAAATCAAACAACACTGGACCAAACTCATGATAAAAAATACAATACAACTTTCAAAAGAAAAAGTTAAAGACCCAGTGAGGTGATACCTATTATAAAAAAAATCAAACAAATGTTGAGAGGAAAATAATCATTTAAATTGTTTCCTATTTATCAAGTCCAAATTGGTCAATATATCAAACAATGTTTCTCTTTCTTAAATATATGTGAACCTTTAAATTTTATATCACTACAAATCTTCAGACATTTTCTCCATCTATCTTTTAGAATCTAAGGAACAATCCTTTATCAAGAGAAAGGTTTGTATACCAAAACAGAGTCACATTTTAACCAAAAATGTCTAAATTCAGCGCTCCAAAGACTGTCTTGGCTCAATTTCAGCTAGGCCGAATTTAACCAAATTTTGATCAGGGCAAACCTAACCAAGTTCGGTTGAACTTCAATCGGGGTAGACTCGGTTGAATAAGTTAGATTTTGGTAGGGATTGACTCGAGCGAATTTGTTGACAAAAAGAAGATGTACATCTTCCTACAATAAGGAGTTTTGATGATGATGATGATGATGATAATGACTTATGAAAAAGTATGGAAGACTTAATAATGATGCATTGAAAAATGTTGAAGACTTAAAAGAATAATTCGATTCAAGAGATGCATTGAAAACTTAGAGGTTTAGTTGTTTAGGTCTTGTAATCTATGTATGCTATTTAAAATAGTTAAATTAGTATGTCAAGAGTCAAAAAGACAAAACCCAAGCAGTAGAGAACCAAGAGAATTGTATTTATTTGCAAAACTCACTAGAAAAATTGATTATTCTTAGTGATAATCGATTATCTTAGTTAAAACTGATTTTTTTAGAAAAGCTTCTGTGATAATTGATTATCACTACTGATAATTGATTATCACCTGCTGATAATAGATTATCCTGGCTGATAATAGATTGTCACAACAAGAAAAATGTTTTTATAAAAGTTTTTGTGATAATCAATTATCACTTATGATAATCGATTATCTATGGCAGTTATGACTTAACTTTTCATATTTTTAATCTAATTTCTAAATAGGCTTTTATAAATAAAGTGGTAGGCTTTCATTTGAAAAACACAAAAGTTAGAGAAGTCTAAGTATTTGAGAACTCTTTGTGAGAAGGCTTTGAAAAATCTAGTGTGGGTAGAGCGATAACTTTCATCAAGTGGGATCTTGAGTGATTGAGTATTATTGTTGTTGCTAGGAAAATCCGATCATCCTTTGTGTGATTCAAAGGAGGTGTTCATTCCTTGTGTGATTAAAGGAAGGTATTTTCATCCCTTGTGGATTTCAAGGGAGGTGTCTTCATCTCTTGTGTGATTCAAGAGATGTGTTTTCTAAACCTTAATCTTTCTTATCATTGATTGTAAGTTTGGTTTATTTTAGTGATTGAGTTAATCTCACTTTTAAGAGATTAACAACTGGACATAGGGTCTTTTGATATGAACCAGTATAAATACTTTGTGCAAATTTCTCTTCCCTACTCTCTTTATTTTATTGTGTTTATTAAAATAAAAGAAAGAATTTTAATTGAACTTTGATATTAAAAGGAAAAAATTTTAAAAGCACATTTTTTATTAAGAACCCAATTCATGCTCCTCTTGATTTTTGTCCAAACGTTAATCATTCCGTTGTACGTTTTTCAACAGAATTTTGGCAGGGACCGACTTAGCCAAATTTTGGTTGGAGCCAGCTTGATCGAATACAATTGAGTTTTAATCATAGCTAAGTTGAATTTGACCGAGTTTCGATTGGTGCCAACTCGACCAAGTTTTGAGCATACCAAACTAAGTTGAATTTGGTTGAGTTTCGATTAGTGTCGACTTGGTTGAATTTGGTTGAAGCTGTCGAGACTGACTTGGCCAAATTTGGCCAAATTTCGGTCGACGCAACTTGTGACGCCCTGACTACTATTATTATTTGATTAAAGATAGAATTTTTTTTCTTTTGTATAATAAGATTTTCCTTGAGAGAAACACTAAGAATAACATAATTTCATATATATATATATATATATATATATATATATATATATATATAAAAATAAATAAAATATTACAAAAATATGTATTTTGTATAATATTAAGAATTCTATATCATAATAGAAGATTATCTATATTTTTAATTAGAGATAAATTAAATGAAATAAATAAATAAATATGACCAGTGCATAACTAGAGATAAATCAAGCTAAATTAAGAGAAATAATTAAGTAGGACTAGTGCATAACTAGAAATAAAATAAAATGAAATAATTAACAGAATCTGTGCGTAATTGGAGATAAATTAAATGAAATAAATAAATAGTATCCGTGTGTAACTGAAGATAAATTAAATGAGATAAATAAACATGACCAATGTGTAAGGCTCAATTATTTTCTGCTCTTATTTTTAAGGGCTGCCCCTAATCAGTTTGGCCTAAAGGCTGGCCCATAGGGTGACAAGGCCCCTAAAGCAGCCAAGGTCCCTCATTCTGTACTCACTTGCCAAAATCAGTGCTCTCGCTCTTCCCTTTTCTTTCCACATAAGCTCTGCTAGGGTTTAGGTCTTACCCTTCTTTGTGTTAACTCAACCCCATTCTTCAATCCATGTAAGTTGATTCTCCATCGTACCTTTTTCATTCCCATCTCTGCCATCATGATTCTAACTAGGGTTCACCATGGTAACCCATTTTGAATCTATTCCATTGTTTTACAGATCGTAAATCTGCTTCGTGGTCGGTTGTACTTACTTGCTTGGGTGTCGAGATATTCTGCTAGCTTTTTTCAGGTAAGGGAAGCTAGGGTTTATGTATTTAAAGTTATTTTCTCAATTTTTGGTCTGTTTGTATGGCTGTGATGCTTGAATGAGGTTGTTGGTCGAATAAAAATGTATGGTGTGCGAGTATGTTTGATTGATGTGGCGCTACTCTTTTTCTACATTGCACACTTTTCGTAAAATGAAGATTCCTACTGCGTTAACCGTTGGATCGAGCTAAAATTTTAACAGCTGATCCTTAACACAAAATTCCTGATTTTGACCGGTCGGATCTTTAATCGGAGCTCTATAGTGAGAGCAGTTTTTATCTCAAAGTCACTGTAGTTTAGTTGTTGACAACACTGCACACTTTTCGTAAAATGAAATTTACTACTTCATTAACCGTTGGATCGAGCTGATATTTTAACAGATGACCCTTAACACATAGTTTTTGACTTTGACCGATCTGATCTTGAATCGGATCTCTATAGGGAGAACAATTTTTATCGCAAGATCACTATAGTTTAGTTGTTGACAACATTGACCTTTGTTGCTTGTTTGGTTTGCAACTTTCTTTATAGTTATTCAATTAAGTTGGTTCTTGTTTCATTTGGTTCTTTATTCAATCATATTTAATTTGAATATAAATACAAAAAAATACTGAGTTTTACACAAGCTGTAGTTTTATTTCTAAAATCCCTAAATCGTGTGCATAATGTAAGTTGGATTACTATGTTAAAGCATGAGATGAGTGAACATGCATGAGTAAGAGGGTGTATGAGTTGTGAATGATGAGCTTGGATAAATCTTGGCATGTGATTTCAATGAAATGGTTGGTATCAAAATGGCATGGTATTGGTATGAGGTGAAATTCTATATTCATGGATTGGGAAGGATGAGTTGGAATGGATTCAACATGGAATATGAATGAGGATTTGGTTATAAAGGTTGGCATGAGAGTTATGTGCATGATAAATATTAATTTATTGATTGAGTATGTTTGGTCTTAGTGTCAGTGCGTAATTCCATGAGCCTCTAGGTGAGACCTCATGGTAGTGCTTCAGTGGTCGGGACGTAATTCCATGACCCCTGTTAGTGGAAGTTCATGGTGGTGCCCCATCTATATAATTTGGTAAGGATTCAAGGTAAGGTTGCATCCTGACACTCTAAGGAGTCAGTTAGTCTCACTTAGAGCGGACTGACTCTTGTGGTGAGAGTAGCAGGAGGCCTGAAACTCATCAAGGGTTAACCTTGTGTGGGGGGGGAGGATTGAGACATTGTAACACTTGTAACACTTAGCTCGAGGGTGAGCAGAGGTATCCACCACAAGTGCAAGCATCCACTGAATCCGACCAGATTATATGTATCCGGATAAGTCGTGTCGAGTCTAGTGTATTGCTTGAGGAGTCATAACATGTTTGGATGACATATGCTACTTGGATTGTGTAATAGCATGTGATTGCATGATAAACTATTTTCTACTCTAGCTTACCCTTTGTTTGTTTGATTGTTATGTGTGTGGTTTTCTCTTTTTACGATGATCATCAAGAGCAGATGCAAGAACTCCCCGTGGTCATCAAGGTAGTGGAGGTTTCGCTGCTTAGTTCGTGTTTGGACAGATCTCGCTTTTTAGAGTTTACTTTAGGGCTATGGCCCATGTATTATCTGCTCTCTAAGTATTTATTTTAAACACTGTCGAACTATTTTCTCTGTCTAGTTATTGGCATTGTGGTGTGTCGTAGTATTTCATTTTTAAGTACCTTGGATATTTGTAAGGAGTGACTTGATATTCCGCAAATTGGCCCTTTATGTTATCTTGTGTAATATTCCATTTGATTAGGTTAATATTTAAATGGGGTGTTACACAATGCATAACTATCGATAAAATTAAATGTCATAAATAAATATGACCAGTGCATAACTGGAAAGAAATAAATAAATAGGACCAGTACTTAATTGGACATAAATTAAATAATATAAATATAAATAAATAAAAAGGATAATAAATAAAAATAAGTTAATTGGAAGTAAATAAAATAATATATAATTTAAAATAAATAAAAAAGGTTAATATAACACACATGAGTTTATCAAGATTAATTTAGAAAAAGTTTAACCTCACTCCTCCTTACCTTATTAATTGAAGAACACACGAGTAATAGTTTAAGAGAGTTAGGATCTCTTCGAATCTTTTGCTCCAAACTTTCTCACTCTTTTTTCTCTATATTTTCTCCATCTCTCTCTCTCTCTTCTTTCCTTCTTTCTTTCTCACCTTTCTAAAGTAACTTTTCCCATTTCACCTATATTTATAAGCCAAAGCCAAAGTGCAAAAATGCATACATGTGCATTAATTGCATGATCACATTTGCCTTAAATGCACATTATTCCTTCTTATCTCTTTATCTTCTTTCTTTTTCTTTTCTTTTTCTCTTTCACTCCATTATTTTAGGCTTAAATATACATTTGGTCCCTATTTTTGTCAAAATTATTCAATTTGGTCCCTATTTTCGTTGTTTGTTCAATTTGGTCCTCATTTTTGTAAAATCGCATTCAATCGAGTCCTTTTGACAAACGGTGTTAAAATTATTAACGGCATAGTGACACGGTGGAACTGTTTGGGTTACGTGTCAAATTTTTGAATATATGATGGCACACGTTGGCACAATGTTTAGTTAAAAAGAAATTGGGGAAAAAGTTTAAATTACATAAAAAGATAAAACATGGTTAAGTGAAAAAAAATTAAAAAGTTTGAATTGAGGGTTTACTGCAGCGAGAGTTATCCTTGAGTGAAAAACTGAAATTGGGTATTGGAGTGGTCGAGAGATAGGGAAAAATTAGGGTTGGTGAGAAAGGGGAAAATTAGGGTTCTTGGGTGGTGGAGGTTCTTGTTCATCAATTAGGGTTCGCAAAGAAGGGAAATTGCGCTTGGAGAGTGATTTGCGATTGAAGCTTGGAGATTGCGCTTCAAGATTGCGCTTGGAGGTTGTCATTCAAGATTGGAGCGTCAACTAGGTTCAGATTAGTGTTTAAAAAGTTGTACTTTTTTTGTTGATTTCTGTTCTGGCTTTTCGTTTGTGGTGGCGAGACATACTTCTCAAACAGGAATTCCAAATCACCAACTGGATTGTACACAAGTTTCTTGTTAGCCACAATTTTGCTTGAAACCCTAATTTCTTCCCCAAATCAATTTCACTAACTTTTAAACCTACAACGGCCATAAAATTTCACTGTTCCAATGTCACTGCCAAAAATTTGACATGTAACCCAAACAGTTCCACCATGTCACTGTTCCGTTAACATTTTAACACCGTTTGCCAAAAGGACTCGATTGAATGTGATTTTACAAAAATGAGGACCAAATTGAATAAACAACGAAAATATGGACCAAATTGAATAATTTTGACAAAAATAGGGACCAAATGTATATTTAAGCCATTATTTTATAAGCAAACCATGTGTACACTTATGATAACATGTAATTAATGCAAAGATTCTCTTCATTAATGAAGAGATCAGCCTTATATCTTTTTTTTTTCTAGCGTAACTCTCACATTCTCTTCACTCTTTCACATTCCTATCACATGAAACCTATTTATAAACCAAAATTTTGTAAAGTAATCATTACATTAAATGTAATGCATGTGCATTATGTCATCTTATCTCATCTATCCTTCATCATCCATTTACAAGTTATGCATGTGCCAAGTAATGAATGCATTCATTAAATGTAATGTTATCATGTATTAAGATAAGATTTCTTTCATTAATGAAGAATTATCTCTTTCTCTATCTTTTCTTTCTTTTTTCTTTTTCTTATATCATTTATTTTCATTATTACATAGTTATAATATTTTTTTAAAGCTACTTTATTTATTATTATTATTATTATTTTTAATGTTCAAACTACATTTACATAAAATATGAAACATTAAACATAAAAGATTTTATAAATCTTATTTTTAAAGATAAGGATAAAATAAATAATATAGTTATTTAAAAGTATGGATGTTACACCGCCTAAACTGAATTTGACAAAGTTTCAATCGAACCACCTAGGCTGAATTCGACCAAATTTCAGCAAGGACTGACTAGCTCAAATTCAAACAAATTTCAGTAGGGTCGCCTCAACCGAATTCGACAAAAGCTCGATGGGGCCGACTCAGATGAATTCGACCGTATTTCGGCCAATGTTGACTCGGACGAATTTGGCCATATTTCGACCAGGGCCAAGTCGCGCAAAGTCAATCATGTTTCAACTTGGGTCGACTCTACGAAATAGGCTGAATTTCAATTGGGGTGACTCAACCACATTCGGTTAGAGTTAACTTGGTCGAATACGTTTCGATTAGGGCCATAACTCAAGGAGAAAGAACCATAACTCAATTCTTCACTATGTTAAAGAAGATATGGGAGGAGTTGAACTTCCTGCGCCCATACCAAATTGTATGTGCGGTTTGTAAGTGTGATCTTCCTAGAGTCTTCTTGTCAAAACTAATAATGTCAAAACCTAGATTTTATTAATGGAACCTTTGCCTAACATAAACAAGGTTTTTTCTTTGATCATGCAACAAGAGAGAAAGAATACTAGTTTTGGAATTTTAAGTTTTGAAAACAAGGTCTTCTTGAATGCTACTGAGAAATCATATAAAGCTCAAGAACAAGGTTCTTGAAAAGGTCAAGGCAGAGGCAACGATTTTCGAGCTCAAGGAAAAGGAAGAGGAAGAAACCCCCAACTAAGGAAATGTACTTATTATCATAAGATGAATCACATTGCAGAAGTATGTTATTCAAAGCATGGATATTCTCCATGGTATAAACAAAAAGGAGACCAAGACATAAGTTATTACAATGGTAAAAGTGGAAACACACAACAAATGTGCAATCTTAATGTCAAAGGTGATACTCAAGATTCTGCTAATCTAGTTTCTAAGAAAGATGACACAAACACTTCTTTGAGTGTTGAACAGATACAAAGACTTTTGAAGCTTTTGGATGACAATGGTGAATCAAACCATGCTATCAGCCACCTTTAAAAGGCCAATAATAATGTGTTCAGTCACAAAGCAAAAGGTAAACTTTGGATCTTAGATAAATGGACTACTGACCATGTGACACATAATATAAAATAGTTTTCTACATTATATAAGATCGAACCTCTGTGAGGCTTCCCAACAATTCTATTATTAATATTGTGTATCCTGGAACAAAATACTTCTCTAAAACTTCATGATCTTTAATGTTCTTTACATTCCAGAATTTTCATTTAACTTGATTTTTGTTCAATCTCTTATCAAAGACCTAAATTGCAGTCTATTTTTTTCTAATGAGCATTATCAGATTCAGCACAATACTTCATAGAAGATGATTGGACGTGCTAGCATGTTAAAGGGTGTATACTACGTTGATGTTTGTCCTTCCATTTCAGAAGACCTTCTTTTATTAATATTGCTTTAAATTGTTCTAAGGACAACATTGATGTTTGGCACTGCAAATTAAGGTATCCTTGTGACAATGTTATTAAACAAATTTGTAAAGCTTTCACTTATTTTATTTTATTTTTTGATCCGCAATTGTTAGTTGTTAGTTTTTGTTAGCGGGGCGAGTTAAACCTACAACCTCTCCCACCCTTCCTTCTAAACCCCACCAAATCAACTTTATTTCTCCAAATTGTTAGCTTTCCCTTATGTTCATAATTCTTGTATAAAGATATTTGTGAAATATGCCATTATTCCAAACAACATAAGCTACCTTTCTAACATAACATTACTTTTTCTCTAAACTGTTTTGATATGATACATACTGACATATGGGGTCCTTTTTCTATTCCACCTATACATGGTCATAAATACTTTCTTACTATGGTTGATGATTATTCTAGACATACTTGGGGTTTTCATATGCGTTCTAAAAGCGAAACCAAGAATCTTTTACTGAATTTTGTCATTTATGTTAAAAATCAGTTTGAGAAACATATTAAGATCATTAGATCTGGTAATGGTCCTGAGTTTGAATACGTTGATCTCTACAAAAATTATGGCATTGGACATAAAAAAAAGTTGTTAGAAACCCATTATAGAATTTTGTTGTAGAGAGAAAACATTAACACATTCTAAATGTTACTCAAAGTCTTTTATTTCAATCTAAATTATCCAAATGTTATTGGTATTATGCTGTTAATCATGTTGTCAATAGACTTCCTTCTATGTTCTAGAAAAGAAGTCTCTTTCATGACTTGCATGTCCAAACTGATCTCCTTTTTTTTCTCTACTATGACAAATAATCAGCAAGACATATCGTCGACAACCCTACCTTTCATGAGCATACTAAACACATCGACATTCACTTTCATCTTGCCTGTGAAAGACTTCAAAATAACTTTTTCACCTCCTTCCGATTTGCTTAAACGACCAACTCGTCAATATTTTTACAAAGGCTTTCATCGCACCAATTTCAAGATGAACATTTCCAAGCTTAGAATCCTAAGATTCACCGTCAGCCTGAGTTGAAACTCCTCTTAATATTTCTGTTTTTGGATTAGTTTTCGATAAGTGATTCAAATTAGTTACCTTGGATTTTCCTTTTCCCCCTTTTTTATTCCCCAAAACCTAAGATAGGTCCCGCTTTTCTGTAAATACACATACACACACTTTCACATTCACAAAGTGAAGAAGTTTTCTTACCTGTGTTCACTATTATGCTTTTTCCTCATTTGTGCTCTCACACTCACTTTCCTTCTGTTTCCTGCTCGCATGTTCACGAAACCATGGAGAGAAATGTCCAGCAGTCTGAATATTAATCTCATTAAAGTATAAGCATCATCACAGGTAACTAAAACCTTACCACAACTCACAGGTTCTTTAAAACTAACCCATGTATTCAGCAAAAATTTACCAAACCAAATAAAATTCTGTTCAAATTTATGTATTTGTCATAATTATCTATTTTATTTTTTAAATTAAGATATATCAGATTTACCATCGTAATCGAAAACTATCACAAATTCTTATTTATTTTGTCTGTCATTTTTTACGTGAACCACGTCTTTTGTTTTTTGGTGTAGAAAGCAAACGAAAATCACTAGCAATAGGTGATTTTCTTTTGCCACAGAAACAACGCGGACCCCATTTCCTTTTTTCTCGCAATTTGTTAAGAAAAAAAATCAAAAGGAATCAGGTGCCGCAGCCTGTAAAGTCAAGAACCTGAAGAAAAAAAAAAGAAATTGGCTGAATGGTTTTTTCAATTCTTTAATGTTTTGTTTTTTTAAATTCGTAAATAAAATGTTCATAAAATCACCTTTCCTTTTCCATATTTAGGACAGAAAATCCTGCAAAGAATTATTACAGGTCTAGTCTAGCGGTTGTATTGTGTCAATTGAGAATGAATTCTGAAGAAGAGTAAAAATGAAGTCGCTGATCAAGTTTCACATTATTATGATTTTGAAATTAAAAATCTTGAATAAATATTTTATGATAAAATTGATCATCATAAATAAATAATAAAATGACAAATATAATTAAGTCTTTATTTAAATTCTTGGTACATGACAACATATACTATATCGTTCCACCAAAAATATTCCTTACAGCGTGCTATCCTTTCCCCACCCGTGTCGCGCACACGTGTTCTCTTCCCTCCCCTACAAACACGAGGTGCGGTTCTAATTTCGTGACAGCACCGATACCCACCACTCGATACCTCTCTTCTTTTAATTTCTACAATTCTTCTGGAACCGTGTTTGCGACAGATCTAGATCGCCGGCAATGGCGGACTTGCCGGAAAATAGCCGGCACTCTTCTAACAGTTCAAAAGATCACGGAAACGGCAAGGGTACGGAGGATAGTGAGCACTCTGCTGCCAATGGTACAAGTAGCTCTTCAGCCTCAGGTTCTTGTCACTCTCTCTCTCTCTCTCTCTCTCTCTATATATATATATATATATATATATATATATATCGACACCTTTACTTTTCCATTGAATTTCTGTTACGGTGAGTTAAGCACTAGTTAACCGGAATTGGACAAAGAAATTGTAACGGACACGCAGAAAAAAGGGAGGAAACTAAGTGATTGAGTTCATTTCCTTTTTAATGAAAGCTAGATCGCTAGATTCTTCTTTTTTTATTTTTTTTTTCTTTTATAAAGTTGCTCAGGTTGCTGAGCGGAGTTGTTTTTTTTTTGTTGGAAATATTGTGAACCGAATATATTGGATCAGATTCCTTTCGGTGCCGGGCTAAGCTAATGATAATGTATTTGAACCCATAGTGTAGCGTGTAAATCACGTGATGGAAGATGTGAAAATTACAATCAGTGAGTTTAATGATCGGTATTTAGTTCAGGGAAGGCGGAGGATAAGCGAAATTTTGCTTTTAGAGGTATCGATTATGGGGAATAATATTTAGTTATGTTCTGGTTAGTGGTTAGGGCATGCATAATGTGGTCTCTGCAAGGTCTTTTGAATTTAACTACAATCTAAGCAAATTCCATTGAAGTAGGGTGCAGAAGGTGGACTCTGTTTTGACCATAAACAAAGCAAGTGAGTTTAGAATGACATAGCAGTTAATTAAGGACGGGCTTGCAGAAGGTTGAACCTATTTTGACTTTTCTGTTCCTCTATTCTAGTTGTCCACATCGTGAGCCCTTTTTGTATCTTGCACAACACAGATTTCTTACTAGATCTTGGAATTGGAGCTTTAATACTAGCTATAAAGCATTGACCGGATCATGGATACCAAACATGACACAAATATGGACATTTAGACATAGCTAAAATCTAAAGCATTGGACATGGGGCAATTCATATATATTATATGATCAGCATGACAAAAATTGAATTGATAATTTAGATTTCTATATTCATCTTTAAACAATTTAAGCATTATAATTTTCATATGATAGTAAGCCTCACAAAATTGGTACCAAGAGGCATCATATTCTGCAATGCATAAAATCTAAAAGAAACTTTCTAATGAAGAATCTCGCAGAACAAGAAATATTATGAGTAGCCATCATTGGAAAGACTTGCTACTTGGTCATCATTGAAAAACACAAATTCTAACTTTAGTTCATCAAGAAATAAGTTAGCAACTTCAAGAATTCCATTGTCATCAAGTAAGTGAAATCCATCTCTTCTAATGTCAAATTTTTGAGTTTCTTCTTGATTGTATCGGGGGAAATTTTTTCAAAGGAGTCAAAGATTGCTATGGACCAATGCTAGATCTTTTGCCCTAAGGTGCCATGTTATTTCTTCTTCTAGAATGAGTGAAGGAGTATATTCTTTCATTTCTTTAATAACATGAAATGAACATGGTTGCCCAAGTTGCTTAAGGGCAATCTTTTAAAGTATTGGTACATGAGCACCGTGAACTTGCCCCAAAGATTTTCCATCCATTTGACTTCTATTCCCTAAAGAGTCAACACCATCAGAACCTTCTCTCCAATCTAAAAATATTGCAGACTTCACATTCACTTATATTCTTACATTTGCACCAACAAGGTTCCTTTTAAAGGAATTCTTCCTTTCAACAATAAGTTTCATATCTTGATATAGAGGAAGTCCGTGCAACAATGTCTATTTCACAAATTTTATCTTTCCAACATCATAATTCATGTAAGAAGACAACCACAACCAATATCTACAAATAAAAATAAAGAAATTATACATTACAAAATATCTAGAATTAATAAGAAAAAAGAACGAGATATTTGAAAAGAAAATAGAAACCAAGCAAGACGAAGTTAGACAGAAAAAAATATAGAAATGCATGTAAGGAATAAAAAGAATACAAGCCAGAAACCTTATAATTGTTACTATACATTCATTTTATTATATTTTCTCTTTATTTCTGCACACACAAAAAAAAAGAAGAAACTTTTTAGAGAAGAAAAAGAAAGATGTACAAAACAGGAAAGTTATCCTCCTAGAAAAACCAAAGAAAAGTGGAAACTAGAGATACAGGAAAACACAGTAAGTCGCAAAGATATTTAATGTCTTTGTATATCTAAGAAAGAAACCCTCTTTATGTCATGAAGTTGATTGTGCCAAGGAGCTCTTAGTATTCTGATATGATACTCGATACATGTCTCTTGAATATTTTTTGGAAGTCTTTTCCTTTTGTTTTCTATTCTAGAATGTTTTGTTTAATTTTATGCTCATCTTGGAACTATGTGTAAATGCTATTCGTTTTTTCTCCTTATTCAGACATTCCTGGCAAGGTGTTGTCCAAAGTGACCACAATGCCAGTAGACATTTCACATGGAGATAAATTGGAGTCAAGTTCAAGTAAGTTTAGGATGGAAAGGTCAAAGACAGAGAGGCTTAGACACTTAAGTCCTGAAGATGCAGCACAAATTTTTGATGACAAAATTCCTGTTCAGGAGAAGGTATATGGTTGTGTTTTTTCACCTTTTACCAAATACTCAATATTTTCCGTGTATTTTGGTAAGTTCTTATCCATTGTTTGGATAGGGGATTTGGTAAGAAAAATGAAGCTAGGAGATTGATGATTATTTTTAAAGATGTGATTTGATATCTATAAATATGAAAATGTGTAAACCAAAAGAATAGAGAATGAATTTGAGAGAGTGAATTTCGCACTCTTGGGATCTCATATTTATAATGGTATTGGAGATTTCAGATACAATTTAATGAGAGGGAAGAAAAGTAAATAAGAAAGGTCATATCTAAAAACTAGGTAGCGCACAAAGCAAACAACAACTTTTTGATAAATTCTATTTACGATGACTTATTCTAACACACTCCCCTTCAAGCTTGAACATACAAGTTGTATATGCCAAACTTGGAACAAATAAATCCAGTCCAAGGTTAATACAAATGACACTACTGTTTCTCTCTAGACATAAAATGTAACTATGAGTAACAGTTTATAAACCTAAATCTATATGAGGTTGACTTTCTCAACATCACTATCATCATTATCTTTATTTTTGTTTTTAATCATGTATGACTGGTACTTCAGTTGATTTTTACAACTGTGCAGCTTAAATTGTTGAACAGAATAGCTACTGTTAAAGATGATGGAACTGTAGAATTTGAAGTTCCTCTAGATGTTGAACCTGAGGCAATTGTTACTCAATCCACACAAGTAAATCATGTTGTTGATGATGCACTTGATGCAACGGACTTTCATTACATCCCACCATTGAATATAGTCATGCTTATAGTTGGTACACGAGGAGATGTGCAACCATTTATTGCAATAGGCAAGCGATTACAGGTATAGAGGCACATTCTTATGTCATAATTTTCTTTTTCCTGCTTCAATAATGCATACACACTACTATGAAATATGAATTTGATGCCTTGGTAAAAAATAATATTCAGACATTGGTTTTTCTTCCTTCTGCCTGCCAAGCCATAGGTTGTAAGAGGGTTTTTAGAGTTAAAGAAAATGTTGACGATTCTAAAAAAGTATAGCTTTGTTGCAAAAGTTTTTCATCAACAACCTAGTTCAAGTTGGTTACTATTCATATTATATTGTCTTTGGTTAATAAAATGGAGAATAGTAAGACAAATAAAACAAAATAGTGTTCTTGGAGGACGGTGAATCTTGTGGTGAGATTGGCAGTCTGATTGTAGGCTTCGGCGTACACTAGAGCCATGGTGACGAGTGTGGCTTTAGTGGTGACGGATTATGACAGCTGGCGGTGGTGGAGACAACAGGGATAGAACCAAAAGTTGGGTACTCTTTAGGCAACTTCAATAATGAAAGGAAGTGAGTGCACTTCAGATAACCCTAAAAATGAAGTATAGTAATGACGGTAAAGAAGAAATGCGGTATCAGGGTCCCCAATTCGGGAGCTTTTTATACCAACTTAAGAAGGTTAATCTGAATGAATGAAAATATTTATCAATTGATTGATTTGAAACCCTCTCTCTCTCTCTCTCTCTCTCTCTCTCTATATATATATATATATATATATATATATATATATATATATATATATATAAACAGAACTCTTGTAATTATGTGTTTTACAATAAAAGTTGCCTCTTTTCTGGTTCTCTTTTCTTTTCTCTCTCTTTCTCTCAAGATCTTAAATAGGTGGCTAATGGTTGTATTTATATAGTCACTTTATTATTGTTTATGACTCAACGAAAACTGTCCATAAAGCCTTGTGAAAGGAAATATTGCCAATACATACTCCATGTTTTGGCAATGCTCTTTCACTTGGTTCTGATATTTGTGGTTGGTACATTTCTGCAATATATTTTCGTTCTTTTGGCTTCACATTTCTATTTACTAATGGGAATTTTCTGTTTTCTGGTGAACATATTATCATTGGATTAGTACATGTTTTAGTTTATTGTAGGAGAAGATATATGAAGTGAATAATTTGTATTCAAGTTATTTTCATATTCAAATTCGTTACTTTTTAATTCTTTCTTTAAGTGCAGGACTATGGCCACCGAGTTAGATTAGCAACCCATTCAAATTTTAAGGAGTTTGTTTTGACAGCTGGGCTGGAGTTTTATCCATTAGGCGGTGATCCTAAAGTTCTGGCTGGTTGTATGTACTCTCTACCCATGTACTATTTCTTCTACTGGCTGGCTGGGTGCATGATATTCTTAATTTCTTCCGATCTACATTCGCTTCCCATGTGTCCTTTTGTTTGGCAATGTGATAGAAGAATTTTTAATGAAAATATTTTTTAGCTTGGAAGTAATTAGTACCCGAGTGGCTAGTCAAATGAATAAGTTTTTTCTCTTAAACCAGTCATTTAACATTTTATATAATCAAGTGATTGAAAATAATTGGAAGTAACTTGCCAGATATTTCCCATTATTATAGTGATATTTCTTATTATTGTATCTCTTCACTATAAATAAGAGTACTCGTGTGTACCAAACACACCGAATTCATTGTATTCTTTCTTGGTTTTTCTCTTTTCAGCATGGTATTAGTAATACCATCCTTTGTGACTTGTTTTTGTTACTAGTCCGTTTCAACAATATTTATGATGGCACCCTTTACAAATAGGTCTAAATATGATTTTAGTTCCTCAAGTTTAGGATAAGTTTTTTGGTCTCTCAAATTCAAAACTATCATTTTTAGTCCTTGTAATTTAAAAAATGTATGTGATAGGAACCAGAGTAAATAATAAAACAAAAGAAAGTTATCGATGATACTAAATTAAAAATATATCAAGGATGTTAACCTTTGTTACAGAATGAACAATAGATGGCAAATAAATGAAAGATTATTGAACCCTTTTCTGGGGAAGAACCACTCCTTGACTTATCTCCACCAAATATTCCTTCTAACAAATTCCTTCATTGAACCCTTTGCTGATGCCCCACAACACCTAGAACTAGTAGCCTGTGAACCCAAACCTGGTTGACCTGCCGCCTACAGCTGCTGCAACTGCAGTTTTATTGTCAAAATATCTCTACTAAATCTTGCAATGCATTTTTCTTAGTGACAGGACACAAAAGTTCTGGGTGATGGTGATGTTAGCCAGCTATAGTAGTTCCACATGCTGTATCCCCTACATATTCAGCATATTTTTGGATATAAGATATGTGAGTGAGCCCCCCTAAAATTCAACAATAACAATGGTAATGTATTTTTAAAAAAAAGTGCTTGGTGAAACACAATTTTGTTATGTTATTCACTATTGTTCCTGCACCTTCCTTGTCCTTATTTACATTGTGTCTGTATTGAGTTGGGCATGCTTTTCAAATAAGTTAATTCTAATATCAAATATTTCTTATTATGATTTTGTAAATATGAATGTTACATGATGGGTATACACTGACCCTGAACACTTAACCTACCCCAAATATTGTTTGGATTGCTAGTTATTGATTTGGATTGCTGGTTATTGTGCAATGGAATTTGAAACTTTAATTAGCTTGGACTCCTACACGATCCTAAAAATATAGCATATACTTTGACTTATGTCATGAATAAACTAATGGTGTATTTGGAATAAAGGAAAGAAAATCGAGGAAAGAAGCTTCGGATAAAGTTGCATTTTCTTTTGTTTGGCTGAAGAAAAAATGGAAAAGAAAACTTGACTTTATAAAATTTTGAAAATTTTCTCTCTTTACATTTTCTCTTCAATTAAAATTTTATTTATTTATTTTTTCAATTGCTGTCTTTCCTCTTTACAGTTATTTCTATATTTTTACTTTTGAATTATTTCTGGAGCAGATATGGTTAAAAATAAGGGCTTTCTGCCATCAGGACCTTCTGAGATACCTATTCAGCGAAATCAAATGAAAGAAATTATTAATTCTCTGCTTCCTGCTTGTAAAGAACCAGATATTGACTCTGGTGTGCCCTTTAAAGCAGATGCAATCATTGCCAATCCCCCTGCCTATGGTATGCTTTCTTGTTAGTTATATGTAGATAAGATGATTTGATGAATTTGTGCATCTATATTTTCTCGTCCAGTGAGTATGATGAGTTTCTAAATTATGAAAGAATATTGGATTGTTTTTGTCAGCATACATGAGCAAGCCTGAAAAACTTACTTCCCTATTAAAGCAGTATACAAGATTTCTGCGGATTTTTTATTTTTTGTTTTACTGAAGCGTATTAAACAAGGATTGATCAATTAGGAAGTCACGTTTAACCAGAGTTTATGATCTGTGTGAACTATAAAGGCCTAGAAGTGCGTTTGGCACAATATCCCTTAATATTTAACTAAAGTTTGTGATCTGTGTGAACTATAAATATTTCTGTTTAATTAATATCTTGTACATTGCCATTGACATCGGTTCATCTTTAGGGCATACCCATGTGGCAGAGGCACTTAAAATTCCAATTCATATTTTTTTCACAATGCCATGGACGTAAGTTTCATCCTGTTTTCACAATCTTTAGAATTCTTTTCCCGTTCATTGTTGCTTTAGTTCTTTAACTGTTGGTTGTGTTTCTTTTAGTTTTCTCAGTGATTCAATTTTGCGTTTTATGTAAGTACTTTTTCATTTCTTCTCAGGCCAACTACTGAATTTCCACATCCTCTGTCACGTGTAAAGCAACAGGCTGGTTATAGGGTGAATTCTTTGTTAATTGCTTTATCTTATAATCCCTCCTATTTTTTTTTTCAACGTGTTTAACTAAATATTGGTCATATTTATCTTCAGCTTTCATATCAAATAGTTGACTCTTTAATTTGGCTTGGAATACGGGATATGATTAATGATCTTAGGAAGAAAAAGTTGAAGCTACGACCAGTCACATATTTAAGTGGCTCACAAGGCTCTGAGACTGAGATTCCACATGCATATATATGGAGTCCACATCTTGTTCCAAAACCAAAAGGTGGTAGCACTAGATCTCAGTCTTCACATTTTGTTTCTGTAGTTATTGTTATGTTAAGTCCCTTGATTGTTACAGTTTGTGCTCTGTGCATCTGTTTGTTGTTGTTTTGATTTTCTTTCTGACTATTAAGAGAAATGCTGTTAGAAAAATTAGAGAGAAAACAAAACTTTGTATTTATTGTAGAGTTTGTACAAGTGATGAGCTTTTGTTTACAACAACAATCTGTAGACTATAAAAGCTCATCTTTCTAAGTCAGTTGTAGACCATAGGGAGCTCAGTTACATTGAGTTTGAACCCGAGAAACTGAAATTGGTAAGGAGGTCGTCCTGGTGAGAAGATCAGTCTACTGGTCAACATCTGGAATGTACTGAATTACAATTTTCTAGGCCAGGACCTTTGGTGATAAAAAAGATATGAAGTTACATGTGTCTAATTCGTGCGTCCAGGATCTCGCTTGTGAGATAGATGCACTGCATTAACCTGATAAAAAACGATTAAAGGGAGTGTGATGAGGTTTTGCAATACCAGATTTATAATTTGTTTGCGTGGTATGAGTTTTAGTTGGTCTAGGAGAACAAGAAACATTAGATGAGGGAGTAGACAGGTTGGGTCAGAAATGTTGTTTGATGTTAGTGAGGAGGGAGTCGATGGGGACACTATAATGGATTTGAGGGAGATGGCATGATAGGTATAGATGATGTGATGTGGATGGAAAGGAGACTAAGGTGGAAAAAGTTCAAGACAGTGGAATCTAGTTTCTTTTAACACTAGTTTTGTATGCTTTTCAAGAACATAGACATTTGTAACCTTTGTGGGCGGTGGAATAGCCAAGGAATGAACACTCATGGACTTGAGATTGAAACAAAGAAAATTTATGTTTTAAGGGCTTAAAGGACCCCTCTCCCAATCTTCTATTTATAACGAAAAACTAATACAAGAATCCATGGAAGATTAAGGGACTGCACTAGACACCTAGGTGCATAACTAGGTACAACTATAAGTACAACTAATAGATGTTCCCAACACCCTACCCCTTAAACTCAAACTCTAAAGTAATAATTACATGAGATCTCTAGAACCTTTTAAAAACTTCTAAAAACTCGTAACAACTTCTACTAATGCATTTAATATCCTACCAACAACTTTCAGTATTGCATTTAATATCCAACTAACAACAGAATCAATAGGTGGAGAGGATGGTTCAGGAGGACTCTGATTAAGACTGTTATTGGCAAAATCACTAGAAAAACGAAAGTACTTGCTGTATGACATGGGCATCTTCAATAGATGGAGAGATGTAAGGAGTTTGTTCAAATAATGTAACATTGGAAGACATATAGTACTTCACACACCTATCTCTAATTTCGTTTTTCTCTCAGTTTCAGCATGACCCACTTGCTGGTGCACCCTCTTCTCCTTCCTCACACTTAGGTGCCTCTTTTTAGCCCCATTTTAGGTTCATTTCCCATTGCTTCGAAAAGCTCACACTCAAGTACCCCCTTTGCAGTGACTTTAATGTATTTATAATAAAGAAAATATGGGCTAAGCCCAGATACAAATAAATATGTAAAATATTATAAGACACAATATTATTATCTAACACAAGGTAACATTATTTTTAGTGAATTTGAAGATAATGTGATATGATTGTGTCGATCTATTGACAAAAGTAAATTAAATGGGAAGTTTTGGGATAAAGAACAAAGTCAAAAGTAAGAGATGAGAGGGGTTAGGTAGTGCCAATGCTACACATTGGTGTTTTTGAACTATTTGTAGGTCACCTCTTGGGCATTATTTCATTGCCATCATTAGCTAGGGGGAGTTGAGGAGCTGGGAGAGATGACATGCATGAGGGCACACAAATGGATGTTGGTTTTGATGTTTGTGTGATATGATAGATCAACTCAGGGTGATCCTAACCTTGTTCTTGTAAGAGCAAGATAGGTTGCCCAAAAACTCGTTAGAAAAGTCTTAGTGATGATGCCACAATAGTGCATGGAAACATGGTAGAGAAGTTTGCGAAGAAATCAAGGAACATTGACATGAAACCACGTGTTTTTTATATATCAAAGATGTTGTATTTGTATTTGTGAAAACATAATGAATACACTAATCAAAGATGTTGTATTTGTATTTGTGAAAACATAATGAATACACTAAATAGAGTAGATGTCATACCTTCTAATAATAAAGCTGTGATAGGAGAATAAATACAGGTGTTTCTAGTAACACATACAATGTAGATATTCCTAATTATAAAAGATTTGCACCTTATTTCTACAATTATAACAAAATAATTTTATTTTTTGATTTATCATTAGTCTCATGGAAAATAGTTCTTAAAATAAACACCTATGTTGTCTGATTCTTGGTTTAAGAATCTACTTTGTTTCGCTTTACAGATTGGGGACCGAAAATTGATGTTGTAGGATTTTGCTTTCTTGATCTTGCATCAAACTATGAACCACCTGAATCCCTTGTAAAATGGCTCGGAGATGGTGATAAGCCTATTTACATTGGATTTGGTAGCTTGGTGAGTCTTTTCCCTTTCATTATATAATTATCTTTTCATATATTATTTCTGAAAGCTAAACCTAATTGTAGGAACTTTGCATTGACTCTTTAGCCTAGCAAATTTACTCTGTATTATTGAATCTTTATTGATGTAACCATTGCTTGAAAAGTGGTGTTTATAATTTCCATCTAGTTGTGAGTATATGCCAAGGTTCTAAAAGATTTATCGCACCCAAATGTGAAATCCAAATTATCTCCCTTCAATATGCCTTCCTTTACTCAAAGTGGATAAAAGCATCCTTAATGGTCCTTTTGTAAGAGAATTTGACACGCTTAAAATAAATGCTTCCCCTTACATGGTTTTTCTATTCTAGCAAGACAACAAACACCTTTTAGTCTAATAAGGTTGAACCACATTTTCTATAGAAGAATATCAGTAATATCTTAGTTTGAAGTCCAATAGCTAAGGAGAGCATTTCATTAGTTTGTCAAAAGCTTGCATCTCTCAAACCTAGGAGTGTCAAAGTTCATGTATAATTGACTCAAGTGCTTCCAATCACATTTCTGGTAATGCTTTATTATTTTCTTCCATTTTGTCATCCTAAAATTTTTCATGTTATTACTTTAGCCAATGGATCTAAAGTTACTTCTCAAAGGCTTAGTCATATCTCCCTTTATCAGTACTTGAACCTAAAACATGTTCTTTTTGTCCCCAATTGTCCTTTTATTCTAGTTTCCTTAAGTCAATTAACTAAATCTTTAAATAGTTTTATAAACTTTGATGCAAATTCTTTTATTATATGAGTGAAGTACTGACTGACTCACTACTAATGAAGAACATAAGTCTAGGGGATTATACAATAAAGCTAGAAATAAATAGGACTACCAAAAAGAGTTAATTTAACAACGTGGAGATTCGAAAAATATTGAATGCAAAATCAACCAATCAAACAAATCACAAGTATATAATGCAGCAAAATAATTGTGTTGAACTCTTTAGTTCGAGGGTGGTATTAGAGAAGTGTAAAAGCATTTAGTTATTCAAGTGGATGCCTGTTTTCTTTCCTAGTCTGTTTTGCTAACAATAGGCTTTAAAGCCTATATATACTATGCCTCTACTCTTGGATGCAAAAGTGAAATAATATACAAAGCTAGAAGCTTGTTGGTTGCAATTGAGTTTACACCATAAATGTTTGGCCAAATTGTGTAATTGACCATCACAAAGCTAGATTTGTGGCCAAAGGATATAGTTAGATCTATGGCCTTAATTATGGTGATATGTTTTTTCCTGTAGTCAAAATGACTACTGTGCATCCCTTCTCTGCCATGGCAGCTATACGTCATTGGTCTCCTCATCAATTAGATACCAAGAAATCTTTCCTTCATGGTGATTTAGAAGAGGAGATTTACATGGAGCAACCTCCTGGTTTTATTGCTTAGGGGAGTTTGGGTTGGTTTGTAAGTTACACTAATCTCTATAAGCATTCTCCTTGTGTTTGATTTGGAAAATTTTGTTAAATTGTTCAAACTTTTGAAATGAAACATAGTGAGGCTGATTATTCGGTTTTTTGTTGTCATATGTTGCCTAGAAAATGTATTTACCTAATTATGTATGTTGGTGACATAGTTATTATAGGAGATGATGCTACTAGAACCTCGTAGCTAAAGGAACACTTATATAATCACCTTCAAACCAAAGATCTTGTAAGTTTCATACATTCTAGGCATTGAAATAGCTTAATCAAGTCAAGGCATTGTAATTTCCCAAAGGAAATATGCTTTAGATATCTCTGAAGAATCAAACTTGACTGTAAATCACTACATAGCCCTATGGATCCTATTAAATATAGTTAAACTAGGTTTGAGATTAATCTTCCTTGTGTAGAAAATACACATAGGGGCTATATTTATAATAAAGAAAATATGGGTTAAGCCAAAAATACATATGAATAATAATAACAATAGAAACAAAAAAAAGAAGATATTAATGATATCTTAACACTCCTCCTCAAGCGGGTGCATACAAATCTTATGTATCGAGCTTGTTACAAATATAACTAATTCTCGGTTCCCATAAAGATTTAGTAAAAATATCTGCTAACTGATCACTTGAGTTAACAAACTCAGTCTTGATGTCTCCAGACATAATCTTTTCTCGAATGAAATGACAGTCGATCTCAATGTGTTTAGTTCTTTCATGAAAGACAGGATTAAAACTGATATAAAGAGCAACTTGATTGTCACATATAAGTGTCATTTGATTAATGTCTCCAAACTGTAACTCTTTCAGCAATTGCTTAAGCCAAACAAGCTCACAAGCGGCTGAAGCTATGACTCTATATTCTGCTTCTGCACTAGACCTTGCCATGACACTTTGTTTCTTGCTTTTCCATGAGATCAAGTTACCTCCAATGGAGACACAATATCCGGATGTAGACCTTCTATCAGAAGAAGATCCTGCCCAATCAGCATCTGAATAATAAACAACTCTTGTATGGTTATTAGAACCATATAACAACCCTTTTCCAGGAGAATCTTTAATGTACTTCAGTATACGAATGACTGCATTCCAATGATTTTCGCACGGAGAATTAAGAAATTGGCTTACCACAGTGACTGCAAAGGAAATGTCAGGATGAGTAACTGTAAGATAATTCAATTTTCCAACTAACCTTCTATACTGTTCGGGATTAGACATAGGCTTCCCCTGATACGGTAGAAGTTTAGTATTGAGATCCATGAGTGTGTGAAGAAATTTTGAATTCATCAACCTAGTTTCTTCTAAAATATCCAGTGCATACTTCCTTTGTGAAATAACAATATCATCTTTATTAAATTGTGCCACCTCAATACCCAAGGAATATATGAGTTTTCCAAGATCTTTGGTTTGAAAATGATCACAAAGATGTTTCATCTGAGAGATGCCATGGTGGAGAGAGAAAAACCCTAAAAATTGAAAGTGCGCCAATGGAAACACGAAGCCCAGATCTGGAAAGCTAAGGATGAGGCGAGTGTAGCGGTGGTGATCGGCGCACGTGCCGCCATGCACGGCGGAATCTGATGGCGGCTGAAACAGTTAGACGACGTGTGGGACCTTCGATGACCATGAAACCAACGGCGTTCGGGTTGCCTAGCTGAGACGATCACAACCATGTGGTCGTCGGTCGAAACTGAATCTCCAGTGACGGTGACGACGGTAGTGGATCCAGTGACAAAGGCAAAAAAAAAAAAAAATCCTT